>Ga0184612_10000093_pt1 | contig 40507 bp, 34 predicted proteins | sample PLM3_60_coex_FD_133163 | JGI IMG/M metagenome (GOLD analysis project Ga0184612, IMG submission 133163) | Groundwater sediment microbial communities from an aquifer in East River, Colorado, USA - PLM3_60_coex | ecosystem: Environmental > Terrestrial > Soil > Riparian zone | place: USA: East... | reverse complement strand
GGACCGGCGATTCGCATCTCGGGCGAAGCGTTCGGCGAGCTCCGCACCAAGCGGTCATTCGAGAACTACCACCTGAAGTTCCAGTTCAAATGGGGTGAGAAGAAGTGGCCGCCTCGGGACCGGCCTGAAACCCCGCGCGATTCCGGGTTGCTCTATCACGTGCATGCGCCGCCCGGGCAGAACGGACGGACGTGGGCGCGCTCGATTGAGCTGCAGATCCAGGAGCACGACGTCGGCGACCTCTATGCCGTGGGCTCTACCATCGCGGTTCGCGCGAAACAGCGGCCGGGGACCAAGCCGGCGCTCTTCGACTACGACCCCGCCGGCGAATGGATGTTCTTCGCGCAGACCCACGGTCAGTCGGGCCGCTGCATCAAACAGCCGGACGCCGAGAAGCCGACCGGTGAATGGAACACCGTGGAGCTCATTGCGTTCCGTGAGGACTCAATTCACATCGTCAACGGCAAGGTGGTGATGCGCCTGCACGGGCCGACGCGCGTCGATAGCGACCTGCCGACCTCTGTCACGTCCGGTCCGATCATTCTCCAATCGGAAGGGGCGGAGATCTTCTACCGGGATATCCAGTTCAGACCGATCAAGGCCATTCCCGCGGAGTTCGCGAAGGAGGTTGTTCTTCCTTGATTCGCTCGTCGAGCAACTGGCTGCTGGAGACTCGCAACTGACAGTCACGCTCGAGCACTACGGCAACATCGTGACCTACATGCGGCTGAAGGACATCGTGCCGCCTTCGTCCGAGCCGCGGAAGTAGGATCGCGTCAGCAGCAAGCAGGGAGCTGAATGGCGCACTCGACAGAAGGACGAGGCATGCAGGTCCACCGGAACCCTGGCGGAGGTCACGCGTGCTTCACTGGCAGGATCTCTCATGAAATTCTGGCGTTTCCCGATCACCGGCACGATCGCGGTCGGAATGACGGTGCTCCTCCACCCCGCCCCCGCATTGACGCAAGCACCGACCACACGCCTTTTCTTTCTCGACGTCCGCGGCGGCCGCGTCGTCTCCACAGCGCCTGACGGGTCGGATGTCAGGGTTCTGGTGTCCGGCCGGTCCGGCACGCCCGACGGCGTCGTGGTCGATACCGAACGCGGCCACATCTACTGGACGATCATGGGCCGGCCGCGCGAAGACGATGGCCGGATTGAACGCGTCGACCTCGACGGCGGCAATCTGACGACCATCGTGCCGGCCGGCGGCGCCTTCACCCCCAAGCAGCTCAGGCTCGACGCCGCCCACCGGAAGCTGTACTGGTCGGACCGCGAAGGCATGCGCGTCATGCGCGCGGACCTGGACGGCTCGAGCATCGAGACGCTGGTCGAGACCGCGCGCGGCGACGCCGCGCGCGCGGACGCGCGCAACTGGTGCGTCGGCATTGCGCTGGATGTTGCCGGCGGGAAAGTCTACTGGACGCAAAAGGGCGGCGACAATGCCGGTGTCGGTAGCATTCGCCGCGCGGGTCTCCAGATTCCCAAAGGCGAGGACGCGGCACACCGCTCGGACATCGAAATCCTCTTCGACGGCCTGCCCGAGCCGATCGACCTCGATCTCGATCTCGCACAGCGGATGATCTACTGGACTGATCGAGGTGACGGCCCGCGCGGCAACACGGTGAGCCGCGCGCCGATGAGCCCGCGGCCCGGCGTGAATCCGAGCTCCCGAACCGATCAGCAGATCCTCATGGCCAACCTCAAAGAGGCGATCGGCATCGCGCTGGACCTGCAGGGCGGCCGCCTCTACGCCACCGATCTCGGTGGGACGGTGTACAGCGCCAGGCTGGATGGATCGGATCAGAAGGTCGTGCTCACCGGACAGGGCAGCCTGACGGGGATCGCGGTCGTCGACGTGACGGACGCGCGGGGCCGCCGAGGCGAACTCTATACATGTGCACCTCGGCGCGCCCGCGCGTTTGACGCCGAAGTTCTGCAATCCATCCAGGACTGACAAGAAGATCATTCCAGATTGCCAGGCGGACGCGGGAGATCGGTGTGCGCATGGCGCTCGGCGCCGGCCGCGGCCTCATCGTCCGTCTCGTCGCGCGCGAGATGGCGCTGGTGATTCTCGCCGGCCTGGCGGTCGGCGTCGCCACCGCGTATGCCTGCGGCCGGTATATTCAAAGCCAGTTGTTCGAGATGAGGGCTGACGACCCGCTCGTCTTCGCCATCGCGGTGGCGACGCTCCTGGGGGCGGCCGGCATCGCCACACTGATTCCTGCGCTGCGTGCGTCGCGCATGAACGTTGTGCGGGCGCTGCGATGCGAGTAGTCCAGCTTGGATTCTAGAGGTTGGACAGCGGCCACTGTGACGGCTTCCACCCCGCTCCACCTTCCTTCTTCACCTCACCACGCGAATCGCCGTCAGCACATGGGCTTCACCAGCTTCCCTCGCGATCGCGACCTCAATCACGTAATCACCTGCGCTGAGTGCCCCCAGGCTGATGTCGGCCGTGATCCAACGCTGGCCGATTTCCGGATCGGTTCGCTCGGCCACGGCCACCGGAATCTGCGTCGCGAGCCCGCCGCGGTCGAGCACGCGGCCGCTTCCAGCCTTGCCGTCGCGCGGCCCGGCGCCCACTGGAATCTCGAGCCTGACGCGTTCGGTGCGGCTGAACACCGGCTCAGCCGCGGGCGAGAGCTGCGGCCCCGTCGTCGGACCGCGGCGGAACAAGAGAGGTTTCCCTTCCGCGGCGTTGAGGTCCAGTCGAACGCCTTCCGACAGGGGCTCGGCGGCGCCTTCCTCTGATGTCAGCCGCACGCGGACGTCGAGATTACCCGACGCGCCTGGCGGCATATCCAGCCTGGTCAGGAACACGCGCTGCCCGGGCTTGAGCACGACCGTTCCCGTCGTCGAGGCGCTGCCCGCGACGGCCTGGACCGCCGCCCGCGCGCCCTGCGCGAACTCGTCGGGCCGCGACGTCGCCGAGCGCAGCTCGCCCACCACCCACAACGAGCGCGCCGGTCCGGGCCCGACGATGGCGTCGACGCGGAACCTGGCGGTGGGACGGCTCCTGCCAAGCTGTTCGAGCGCCGCCTGCACGGGCGTCGGCGCGGCGGTCGCCAGCGTGTTCTTGATGGCGGCCGGCGGTTTGATGTCGTCGGCGCCAGGCGCGCGGTACCCTTTCCTCGCCCGAACGTCGATCCCTGGCTGCTTCACGCGAACGGTAATGGCGCGAAAGCGGCCGTCGGGCTTCGTATTCGACGCGTAGTAGCCGAGCAGGTAGTACGACGCCATGTCGTCGGCGATCCGATTCAGTCCTTTGTCGAGATCGTTCGTGTTGAGGATGGCCAGGCCGTCGGTATTCTCCGCGAGCGTCCGCAGAGCGCCGTTCCTGTCCGCGCCGCGGACCTTCAGCCCTCCCGGGTCGATCATGTAGAACGTGCTGTTGCCGCGGTTCGCGTCGTCGATGATGTCGCGCAGGAACTTGTCGTTGTCGATCCCAGCCAGGTAGGCGCGATCGCCGTCACACGCGTTAGGACTGAGCGCGTTGACCGAGGTCTTGGTATCTTCGAGCGTGAGCTTGCCTGTCGGACCGACGCGGATCTTGTCGACGCCGAGCGGATCTTCCAGGGTCCCACGCTGGCGCATCAGGTCCGGGTCCTGGCGATAGAGCACCCAGCCTTCCGTGACCGCGATGATGGCTTTCCGTTCCTCGCGGACGCTCGCCAGGTATTTGACAGCGTCCTGGAGGGACTCGAGCGTTTTCCGCTCTCTGCTCCGAACGACCATCTTTCCGGCAACATCGTTGGGTGGTGGATAGCAAAGCGTGTATTGAATCTCGCGCCTGTCGAGCACCGGATCGAGCTCATGGTCCTGCCGGCCCCAGCCCAAAAATGCAGTCGGCATTCCTCCGGCGATGACCGTCGTCTTCCTGCCGAACGTCACCTCCGAAGCGCTCATCGACGGCGTCATGACGCCCACGAGATCCTCGTCGGCGAGGTGAGTCGTGAGGAACTTGATCAGGGGCTCGTTAATCACACGCGCATGGACGTCGTCGACGAATGCTCCGTCGAGAAACAGCACAAATACCCGGGCTCTGGGATTGGTGAGCGCCTGCAGCATGTCGCGCTGCGAGCTGGGCTCGGTGCGGGCGCTCTGGGGACCGAGAGTCGGCAAGAAGTGCTCGAACGTCTCGATCTTCTGCGGAACGCCATCCTCGAGCACTTCGAAGTCGGCGGCCACGAGTCCGTCGACGACCCGACCGTTCCTTGTCGGGTAGACATCCACGCGGACGAAATTCGTGCCGACCCGGATCGGCTGTTGTGGCTGAGCCGAAAGGACGGCCAGACCGCTCACGAGAAGCGTGACACAGGCAGCGCGACGCATGGCCTACCTGACCACGCGAATGGCGCTGACGACTCGCTGCGACTTCCCGGTCCCTACGACCTCGATCTCGACGGCGTAGTCCCCTCCGCTCAGTGCCGCCAGGACAACGTCCGCGGTGATCCAGCGCTGGCCGGTGGCCTCGTCCAAACGCTCGCCGACGGTTACCGGCACTTGCAGAGGCTGCCCCGCCCTGTCGAGGAGCCGTCCACCACCGGGCTTGGCGTCGCCCTCGACTGGCAACTCGAGCCGCAGGCGCTCGGTTCTGCTGAACCGCAAATCCGCTGCCGGCACCACACGATTGCCTGTCGTCACCCCGCGTCTGAACAGCAGCGGCTGCGCGCCCGACGATGCGGTTTCGACGCGTAACATGTCGGTGAGAGGTATGGAGCCGCCTTCGGTCGGAACGAGGCGTGCGCGGATGCTCACCTCGCCCGTCGCACCGGCCGCGAGCGGCATCGTCGCAAGGAATGTGCGCTCTCCCGGTTTCAACGTGACCTTGGCTGACGTTGACGACGCGCCGGCGGTGGCCTCGATCTCGGCAGTTCCCCCTTGAGCGAAGTCGTCGGGCCGTCCGGCCGGCGACTGCAATTCGCCTGCGACCCAGAGTGTGGGCTTGACTCCTGCGCTGGTCACAGCGTTGATGCGGAACCGCGTGTCCGGCCGGACGCGGCCCAGCCTGTCGATCGCCGCGTTGACCGCACGCGTGGCCTCCGGAACCGGCGCGTCGGCCGCCCGGCGTGCGGCGTTGACCTCCGCTTCCGTCGCGGCCCGGTAGCCGCGTCTCGCGCGGACCTGAACGCCAGGTTGTTTGACTCTCACTTTCAGCGACCGGAATCGCCCGTCCAACTTCGCGTTCGTCGAGTAGTACCCGAGAAGGTAGTAAGACGTCAGATCATCCGAGATCCGCTTCATCCCGCTGTCGAGATCGTTGCTGTTGACGACCGCGATGCCGTCGGTGTTCTCGGCCAGCGTCCGCATGACTTCGATCCGTTGCTTGAGCATGGCGTGGTCGACCGTAATCGGAGGCGGGGCATCGGGTCCGATTGGGTTGTCGAAAACCGGCAGGCCGCGTGGATCGATCGGGTAGAAGCTCGCGTTGGCGAAGTTCGCTTCGTCCAGGATGTCGCGGAAGTAGCGGTCGTTGTCCAGCATTGCGAGCCGCATGCGGTCGGTGTCGCATTCGGTCTTGCTCAGGCTCCCCGCATCGATCCGGCGGGGGTCCTTCGTCGTCAGCTTGCCGTTCGGCCCCACACCGATTCGATCTATTCCAGGAATCGGCTCCTCCCAGCCTGTGACCGGGTCTTTCCGGAGAGTCATCAGGGCTTTGTTCTCGCGGTACAACAACCAGCCCTCGGTGACGGTGAGAATGGCTTTTCGTTCCTCGCGGATCGATCGCAGGTACCGGACGAGGTCCTCGAGCGCTTCGAGCGTGGCGCGTTCCCGTTTGCGCGTGATCAGCTCGCGGGCGAGCGCGGACGTGTCGCCCGTCTCGTTGGTGAGCGGCGGGTAGCAAGACATGTAGGCGTATTCGCGTTCGTCTTTCCGCAACGTGAACCGATCGCCCCATGCCCAATTCCTTCGCAGGCTGTCCTCGATGACCTGCGTCTTCCGGCCCAGCACGATCTGCGACGCGGCCATCGCGGGAGTCATCACGCCGACCAGATCGTCAGGCCCAAGGATGTGATCGATCAACCGGATCAGCGGCTCGTTGACCTTGTGCGCGCCCTCAATGGTGACAAAGGGCGTATCGAGAAAAATCACGAACACGCGATTTCTGGGATTCGCGGCCGCCTGCAGCGACTCACGCTGCGAGCTGGGCTCGACCCGGTCGGTCTGCGGTCCCGCAGGACGCACCAGCACATGCTCGAACGTCTCGATCTTCTGCGGAACGCCGTCTTCGAGGACCTCGAACTCCTCCGCCTTCAGGTCGAAGACCGGCTTGCCGTCCCTGAGCGGGTAGGCATCGACCCTGACGAAGTTCGCGTCGACGCGAAACCTCGGTGGCTGCTGCGCGGGGTCCTGAGGCTTCTCCGGCTGCGGTTGCGACGCGGATTGTGCGGCGACAAGCGCCGCCACGATGCACGCGAGCACACCAGTTGTGACGAGAAGACGGATCGAGCTGTATCGCACGCTCGGACTCCTGACGGGGGCAGAGGCTGGCGAGGAGAGTTTACACCCGAAGGCCCCTGAATTGCTGGGATGAGGTGGCGCTCAGTCCCGGGCGCGGCGGAGCCGCGTGAGCAGGTCTGCCAGGTCCGGTGGAGGGGCGGCCTCGAACGCCAACGCACGTCCGTCGCTGGGGTGTTCGAACTCGAGGCGGTAGGCGTGCAGGGCCTGCCGGCCAAACGCAATCGGTCGCAGCGCGTCGGGCCCGAACACGTAGCGCTGCTCGCCGACGAGCGTATGACCGCGCAGCCGCGATTGAATACGGATCTGGTTACGCCTGCCCGTTCGCAGCCGTACTTCGATCAGCGACGCGTCCCGGAAGCTCTCGACGACGCGGTACTCTGCGACGGCTTCCGTCCCCCTCGGGTCGCGCCGGTGCGTCTCCTTCTGGATGAGCGCCTTCGTGTCCCACACGAGCACGTCTCGCCATGTCCCTGCCGGCGGTGATGGATGCCCGTAGACGACTGCCAGGTAGACGCGCTCCGGCTCACGTCGAGCGAACTGAGTTTTCAGCCGCTGCTGCGACGCCGGATCCTTGGCAAAGACGACCAGCCCGGACGTGTCCTGATCGATGCGATGGACGACAAAGGGACGCCGCTTGCCGTGAGAGCGAAAGCGCTCCTCTATCTGGCTGTAGACCGACGGAGCTTCAGGACTGCGCTCGAGTGGAACTGACAGAATGCCCGGCGGCTTGCTGACCACCACCAGCGCGTCGTCTTCGTAGACGATGTCGAGGTCGCCCGAAGGACCGGTGCGTGGTCGTCGCTTCGCGCTGCCGGGCCGGTCGACCCAGACGCGCACGACGTCGCCCGCGGCGAGGCGGCGCGCCGCATCCGCGATGTCGACTTCTTTGTCGTCGACGTAGATCTTCCCGCGCTCGAGCGCGGCTACCGCCTTCCCGCGAGAGCCAAGGCGCTCGGGAGCCGCGAGGAACTTGTCCAGGCGAACGCCTGCGTCGGCGTCTCCAACGGTCCACTGCGGCCCTGCTGTCTTCACGCTGCCCTCGATCGTACACGTGTCTGAACTTCGCCGCGCGCGTGTGCAGAGACGCTTCAGGGCCCACGAAACCTGTAATCGATGGCACGCGTCCCGCCCTCACGCTATCGCCTTAACCTCCGCGGGCTCATTCACTTGGGTTTGGTCGAGTTCGCGGCATTCCGCTTGCGACGCATCGCGACATGCGATCGGACCTCCTGTCTTCCAGAATGGCAACGATTCTGCTCGGAACCGTGTTTCTGGGTGCCGGTGCAAGCGCAGCCTGGGAGCAGGGCCGGCCGCAGCCGGCCTCGGCCAGCGTTCTGTCAGAACATCACCTCGACGCCCTCGATTCCATGGAACCGCAGGCTCAGGCAGAGTTTCTGCTGGAGCGCGCGATCAATCACTATCGGGGCGCGAACGAGCAAATCGGAGCGCGGGCCGAGAGCTGGCGCGGGAACATCACGCTCAACAAGCGCCTGAACAGCCTGTTCATCACGGCACTGAATTCCGACGATTTGCGTGTTCGGGTCGCAGCGATCGAGTTGAATCTCGCAGCCCTGAATTTGCAGAAGACGTCAGCGACCGTAGATGCGCTCGAGCCCGATGCCCGATCTGGAGCGCAAGGCCCACGCGCGAACGCTCTCTGGCGCGTCGGACTCCTCGGCAACCGCGGAGTCGAGCCTGAACGCGCGCTCCAGATCCTGCTGAGCTCCATTCATGACGAGAATGTGAATGTCCGGCACTGGGCCGTCGAGGGGCTTGCGTATCTGGGGACCGACGAGACGATTGCTCCCTTGCTCGCGGTCTTTCGCGACGATCCGTCGCCGATGATCCGGGAGCGGGCCGCATGCAGCCTCGCGCAATCCGGAATGCTGAGCGCGAAGCAGCGCCTTACCGCGGTGCCTGCGTTGCTCGATCTCGCGGACAACGGTTCCCTGGACGATCAGACGCGCTCGTGGGTCTTTCAGGCGCTGCGAGACATCACGGGGCAGACGATGCCGCGCGAGGCCGCTGCCTGGAGACATTGGTACGTCGCCTCGCGCGGGAAATGAAGGCGAGCTGACCCGTCCCGGGTTGACCTAGCGCTTCACCTCGGCGGGAACCACCGTCCAACCCACCTTGGGGATCTCGAGCAACGCGCGTTCGGACGCCCGGCCAGTCAGTACGATTTCCAGTCGCGTGGCCTTGAGCTCCTGACGAGCCCTCGCGGCGACCTGAAGCAGAGCCTTCTGTGTTTCGGCGGTCCAGCGCACCCAGTCAAGCGGCAACAGCGCCCGGGCGCGCCCACCAGCGACGGTCGCCACCAGCGCGCGCGAATCGGTCAGCACGCGCAACACCCGTTCGCGCGCGTGCCACTCCTGGAGCATCTCGGCGCTCTCGACGAAGAACAAGGCTTCGCGTTCGCTCGCGGCGCCTGCCGCGCTCTCGACATAGTCCGCAACGCCTGGGACATTGACAGCGCCGAGCGCGGTCATCAGCCGTGTCTGATACGTCAGCGTGAACCACTGGTTGCTGAAGAGCGTCTTGGCGACCGCCTCCGGCACCCCGAGCGCGCGCAGGGTCTGCTCGTTGAGCTTCCGGACCTCTTCAGGATCCTTGCCCCATACGATCGCGCCGACCGTGGATGTCAGGCCGACGACTCCCGGGATCGGCACCACGACCTTGGTCGCGATCGAGCCTGCCGCGTCGACCTTGGCGATGTCATTGAGGGCCTCCCGCAGCACGGCGTTCGTCGTGTACGGGTCGACTCCCACCTTTTGTGCCCACCGCCGCAGCGCGGCGTTGACACCCAGCACGCTGCTGGCCGCGCTACCCGCGGCGCTTCCCCCGCCTGCAGACGTGCTGTCTGCGGTCGTCGCGCGCTCCGTGCGTCGTCCGAGATTGACGCCGAACCGCTTGACGCCCGCACCCAGTCCTTTGACGGTTGCCGCGGGGTCCTTGACCGCCGCGGCCGCACCCTTACCGACATTGACGACCGACTGCCCCGCCGCCGAAAGGAAGACCTCGGTCTTCGAAACATCGTCCAGCGCGGCGAGCGCCCCGATCTCCTGGATTCGGGCCGCCAGTTGTGTCCTGCCGACTGCTTCGAACGAGCCGTAAGTCGAGGTGATGGTGAACTCGTGGAAGTACTGCTCCGTTCGAACCGGCTCCTCGACCTGATACTGCGGGCCTTTGACGCCAGCGGGGCCGAGCAGCGCCGTCGTCGTGAATTTCGGTGGCGGCTCGTAGGCGTCCTGCGCTGCCAGACGCGGAAGCGAGGTCACGATCGCCGCGACGATCGTCAGACCGATGCCCCACCTGAGGACCACGCGCGTTCGGGCACCGGTAATGCTGATAGACGTCACGAGAGTCTCCGATGCGCCTATCGCGTTCGCGCAAATGTGGTGTTCGGCCCTATTTTCTTGTCGGCCTTGGGATCGGCTCCCCAGCGTAATCAGGCGTGCAGATTATATGATTCCCAGCGTCGCTGCCTCGTCCGGTCGTATTGCCTGTTGAGGTGGCGTGCTACTTCGCCAGACGCGGGCGCGGACCGTCAAGAACAGACCGAATCCGGGCGCGAGAGTTGTCCGGGGACGTTGAGGGGAAGTCAGGCCGAGAAAACAAGAGAGACAGACCCATGCCACAGAAACCGAAGAATCCCGGCGCTACCCCCTTTCGGCAGGCAATGAACTACCTCGGCAATCTGATGCGGGAGCAGGGGCGTACCGGTCAGCTCGATTACAGCGTCTCCTCGCGGCGGGTGGGTGACGGCATGGTTATCACGATCTACCAGCCGCTGGGCGTGGCGGTGTTCGTGGTCAGCGGCGAGGAATTGGAGCGCGAGTTGTACCCACCGCTGCCGCCGAGCCTACGCATCACGGAGTAACGCCGCGCGGTGAAGGGCCAGCGAGCTCGTACGACAGTCAGACAGAAGGCGTGTCCTGCTGACGTTCTGTGAGCCACCATGCTCCAAAGCACTCGCCGCGGTGTGAGTCTGGCTACACACCGGGTGCCGACGCTCTATCAGTATCGCTCTCGAACTGGAGTTGACCCACGCTCGCGTTCGGCACGTCGTGGGAAGCCGCAGCTGAAACGAGGCGAGCGTCAGTCCGCAGCCGAACGACGGATGGCGTCACATTTCTTGCACGACGTGGTTTTCTTGGAAACGCGCATTCGAGAATCTTTCGGAGAATCGAGCCAAACCCGCGACATCAGTCGCGCATGAGCGCGGTGATGGCGACTAAAGTCCGACGTGACTGCGACTTGTAAATCGCGCTTCCATGCGGTACGCTCGAGGTATCTATGCGAATTCGTCACGGCGTGGCCGTCCTAGTGCTAGTCGGTGTGTTTGCCTCGCCCGCAAAGGCCGACATCATCGTCCTTGATCCGAACACTTACGCAATCGGGACGGATGTGTCCGAGATTCTTCCCGGCCTTTCGATGTCGATCGTTGCCGGACAGACGTTCTGGGAAGCGGTCTATTCTCCAGTTGTGGTATCTGGCGGTGGCTATGGTTCTTACTTCGGAAGCCTGGATCTCGGCCGCACCTACTATGCGGAGTACTTGGAACGGTGCACTCCCGGCATGGGAGGCCCGACACTAGGCTGTGATCATCATTATCGGCTCCAGGAGTTTAGATTTGATGCGCCGACTGATTTTCTACAGATTTCAGCGGCGGCTGGCGCAGACGGCTTCGGAATGTACGCCTATGACGCCGCGGGCAACCAGATTGGCAGCTGTGGTTTTCTGTGGGGTGGCACGTCGGGTGATCCGGGCTGCGTCAACCTGCTGGCTCCCTTTTCCACGACTTCCGGCAATCACGGAACGCTGACGTTCCGGCGGGAACAGGACGACATCTCCCGAGTCGTGTTCGGAGGCCTCGCCGGCACAGCCTCGATCACAGGCGTCCAATACAGCGTGCCCGAACCTTCAGCGCTCGCAGTGATCCTGGTAGGGGCGGCTGCCTTCCAACTCCGCCGGCGGCAGAGACGCTGAGCAGCTAGTCTTAGTCTAGAGTCAGGGCCCGCTTGCGAGGGATGGTTTAGGCGGGCACGCTTACGACGTGTTCCGTCCCCCATGACGAACCCGGGGGAAACGGGGCGCGTGCGCTCGAGACATCGCCCGGCCGACCGTGGCGATCCTTCCAGCACCGATACCCGCGGCCTGACCCCGCGGCGTCCAGAAGTAAAGCGGCACCCGCGTTTGCCCACAGGTGCGCCGCACACTTGGCAACTAGCCGGGAACCGCAGCCGCCGACGGCTGTACGTGACTTGGCCAATCATCAGACCACCTCACGCGCCGCATTCGCAAGGCCGTTGCATGATCGGCCGGATCCACTTTGGGCTTGATCCGATCACGTGGACAGTTTGTTTACGCGACGTGAGTCGTTGCCTGGCGCTCAAGAACGGCCGGACTGATCTGGCCGAGCGTCGAGTGCCGGCGCCGTTGGTTATAGAACACTTCGATGTTGTCGAACAACTGCCGCTTGGCCTCGCCGTGACTCTCGAAGCGCTCACCCAGTTCGCTCTTGACCCTGGAGAAGAAGCCAATCACGGCGTTGTCGTGGCAATTGCGGCGAACCGGTTGCAGGCTGGTGGCCAACATCACTTTGACCCTGAAGAGGTCTCTCGCGTCGCGGCTACATACCGAGCGGCTCGCGCGATCACTCCACGTCAGCTTCTGACCGATCTCGTGAAGTGGATCGGTCCTCCCGTTCTGGTGTTGATTGTCGTGTTTGGCTGCTATGGGCTACGTGAGCACGTCGCCCAACGCTTCACCTGTTGGTCGAGCCTTTGGAGACGAGATCGTTTTCCGGCACGGGTTCCGCGTCGATCTCCCACAAGTAGATCGCGTTCCCATCCAGGTCTTCGATCTCGACGAAGTTGTCCGTCTCGGATCGAACGATATCCCCCGTGAGCCGGACGCCACGCTCGACCAGGCGGGAGACCACACTCGCGATCGGCTCATCGATGGTCAGGCCGAGCATCACGGAGCCCTTCGTACCCGGCGCGGGGGATTCTGGCGACCGGGGATGCAGGCCGATGACGAGGTCGCGGCCAGCCTCTACCGTGGCCCATTTATCGCCGTAGCGGTTCGTCAGGTTGAGCCCGAGGACGTCGGCATAAAAGCGGACGGCGGCATCCATCTCGGAGACGTAGACGATTGCGTGCCCGCCCGACAGCATGGCCGGCGCTGCGTCTTTGCTCGGATTCTCGTCCGGCCCGAGGTCGGTCTGGGGCACCATCTCCGGTGGAAACTCATGCAGGTAGGTCGGGGTGCCATCGGGATCTTCGAAACTGACCGTGTTGCCGGCCTCGAATCTGATGATGTCCCCCGTCATCCCGACCCCCCGCTGAACGAGACGTGCGATCACGCCCTCGATGGGCTCGTAGGTCTCGAGGCCGAACCCCACCGCGCCCATCGTCCCTGGCGCTGGGTACTTCGGCGATTGGGGGTGCAGGCCGATGACCAGGCCGGCCCCGACGTCGTCGGTGGTCCAGTAGCTAGGGCTCGCCTCGATGGTGGCCCAGTGATTGCCAAAGCGGTTCGTCAGCTTCAGCCCAAGGGTCTCCGTGTAGAACCGGACGGCGGCATCCATGTTGGAGACGTAGACGGTTGCGTTCCCACCTGAAATCATGGCTGACAGTACCTCCTCCGACGGGATACTCTCCCATCGTCCGGCGTTTGAAAAGAGCCACTCGAGGGGGCCAGTTGTGGACCGAGAGCGAGACCTCTTCCTGCCGTCGATCGTTCTCGACCGCGCATCGCGCAGGCCGCTGCACCAGCAGCTGCGCAGTCAGATCGCATCGGCGATCCGGAGCGGCACGCCCGACGGTGTACGGCTGCCGTCGACGCGCGTGCTCGCGCGCCTTCTCGGCGTCTCGCGCAACACCGTACTGGCAGCATACGACGATCTCGCGGCCGACGGATTGATCCAGGGACAACGTGGCGCCGGCATGCTGGTCGCTGCCGGAGGGAAGCGAGGCATGAGCGCGTTCGATCCGCGACGCGTGTTGCGGGAGGCGCAATATCCGGCTCGCACGCTTTCCTTCGTCGACCCGGACGGCACGCGGTTATACCTGACCTACTGAGGCGAGGGGCTTCGACCGGACAGACGCTTTGGTGGTAAGACTCTTCGGGAGGTGCCGGTCATGCGCTACTCGTCGTCTGCCTTGGGCAGACGCGCGTTCTTGACAAGTCTGGGGACCGCCGCGGTAGGTCCTGTCATCCTGGGCCGGCGCGCATTCACACAGAACCCACCTGCCCGCGTCGATGCAGTCGCGTTGCGGCAACGAATTGAGGCACTCAGCAGGTTCGGTCGACCGTCGGGCGGCACTTTCGCCGACGGGGTCAGTCGGGTCGCCTATTCGGATGCGGATCTCGCAGGTCGTCGGTACGTGATCGACTTGATGCGGGCGGCCGGCCTTGAACCCCGCGTGGACCCCACGGGCAATATCTTCGGGCGCCGCGCCGGCACCGACGGGGCACTGCCGCCCATCCTGATCGGTTCGCATATCGATTCGGTGCCCGACGGCGGTAACTTCGACGGCGATCTGGGATCGCTCGCGGCGTTGGGCGTCCTCGAAGCGCTCGCGGCAGCAGGGCTGCGGACCCGCCACCCGCTGGAGATGGTCGTCTGGGCCAGCGAGGAAGGGGTCGCGTTCGGCCTCGTGCTGGCCGGCAGCCGTGTCGTCGCGGGCGACCTGAAGTCAGACATGAACCAGGTCTGGAACGGAATGACTCGTGCGGATGCCATACGCAAGATCGGCGGCGACCCGAATCGCCTCACGGAGGCGGTCCGACCGACAGGCGCACACCACTGCTACCTCGAACTCCATATTGAGCAGGGCGCCACACTCGACCGCGAGAAGATTCCCGTTGGTGTGGTCGAGGGTATCGTCGCGATTGAGAGGTACGAAGTGACCGTGACCGGCTTCGCGAATCACGCCGGCTCGACCGCGATGGCGGATCGGCAAGATGCACTGCTGGCGGCTTCGCATCTGACCATCGCGGTGCGCGACGTTGTGAACTCGGAACCAGGCCGGCAGGTCGGCACGGTCGGCCGCCTGGAGGTGACCCCCAACGTCCCGAACGTGATTCCTGGCGTTGTCCGGCTCACGATCGAGCTGCGCGATCTCTCGGCTGAAAAGCTCCAGCGTCTGGGCGAACTGATTCGGCGACGCGCGACCGAGATCGGCACAGAGAGCAGAACATCGATCGCGTTCACGCTCATCAACTCCACCAAACCGGCGAACGCAGCTGTGGAAGCACAACAGGCGATCGAACGCGTCGCGGCACGGCTCGGGCTTGGCAGCCGCCGACTGCCGAGTGGTGCTGGCCACGACGCACAGATGATGGCTCAGCTCTCACCGATGGGCATGATCTTCGTGCCGAGCGTTGGCGGTATCAGTCACTCGCCGCGGGAACTGACCGATTGGGATCACTGTGCACAAGGGGCGGACGTGCTGCTCGGCTCCGTGCTTGAGATGGATCGGGCGTAGGATCAGCCTACAGCACCAGGTGACGTAGAACAAAACGGGCCTGCTCGATTTCTCGAGCAGGCCCGTAATCATTGGTCGGGATGACTGGATTCGAACCAGCGGCCCCCTGACCCCCAGTCAGGTGCGCTACCAGGCTGCGCTACATCCCGTATTCGGTTGGCGCGGAACAACGAGATCGGCTACCGCTTCTTTTTGACGTGCGCTGCGACGGGCGCCTTGCTCTTGGCCTTGGGCTTCGGCGCCTCGCTCACTCGCAATTGAAAATCGCCGTCGCCGGCCTCCGCGGGTGCGCCGGGCGCGCGCGCGAGCATGGCCGCCAGCTCTCGAAGACCTCGCTTGACGTGCAGGATGCGCTCGCGCGCGTCCTTGCCGAACAGCTCAGCGATATTCGCAAGCGCCGGATCCGTTGACGCGTCCGGCGGTCGTTCCTCGGTCAGCTTCCGGCGGACACCCGCGAGCGTCAGGCCCTCGCCGTAGAGCAGCTGCTTGATCCGCAGCACACGCTCGACGTCGGCCCGCCGATAGACACGCACGCCGCCGTCAGCCTTGACGACGCCGAGGTCCGGGAACTCCGCTTCCCACGACCGCAGCACGTAGGGCTGAATACTGGCAATCTCACACACCTCAGGCTGCCGGAACAGCGAGCGGTTGGGAATCTCCAGTTGGGCCATCAGGACGCTTCCGGAAGTATAACAGACGGGAAGTCATATAATTACTCCCCCAAACCGCGTGCCCAACATCTTCTCCTGCCCCACATGCGCCGCGGTCATCGTCCCGCAAGAAGCAGGCGGCGTCTGTCCGAAGTGCCGAACTCCTCTCCCTCAGTCTGAAATCGACACGGTGATGCCGCAGGACCTTCCGGGCATGGACGATGAGACACGGCTGGCCCCGGGAAGCGGATCCGCCCCGGCCAAGTCGAGCTCAAAGCGAACCGACGGCGCGTCGAAGGATTCCCGCCCGTCGTCGTCGAGCGGCTGGCTCTCCTCGTCGGGCGCGATCGATCACGGACGCTTCGAACCCGGAAGAGTGCTCGGCGGGCGGTACCGGATCGTCGAACGCCTGGGTCGCGGCGGCATGGGCGAGGTGTATCGCGCCGACGATCTGAAGCTCGGTCAGCCGGTCGCGCTGAAGTTCCTGCCGCCCGACGTCGACCGCGATCCCGCGCGGCTGACGCAGCTGCACACCGAAGTCCGCATGGCGCGACAGGTGTCCCACCCGAACGTCTGCCGCGTGTACGACATCGACGAGATCGAGGGCACGACGTTTCTGTCCATGGAGTACGTGGACGGCGAGGACCTCGCGTCGCTGCTCAAACGCGTCGGCCGCTTTCCGGAGGAGCGCGGACTGGAGATCGCGCGCCAGATCTGCGCGGGGCTCGCGGCGGCGCACGAACGCGATGTCATCCATCGCGACCTCAAGCCCGCCAACGTGATGATCGACGGCACGGGCAAGGTGCGCATCACCGACTTCGGACTGGCGGGCGCTTCGGGCGAAGCGATTCGCGCCGGCACGCCCGCCTACATGGCGCCCGAGCAATTGTCGGGTGGTGACGTGACCGCGCGCAGCGACATCTACGCGCTCGGACTCGTGCTCTACGAAGTCTTCACGGGCCAACGGGCGCTCGAGGGCAAGAACCTCGCCGAGCTGATCCACAAGCGCGAGCAGTCCGGCATTCTCCCGCCGACCGCGATCGTCAAGGGCCTCGATCTCAAGATCGAGCGGGTGATCCTGCGATGCCTGCAACCGGAGGTCGATGAACGTCCGGCGTCCGCGCTTGCCGTCGCCGCGGCCCTGCCCGGCGGCGACCCGCTCGCGGCGGCCCTGGCTGCCGGCGAAACGCCATCTCCAGCGATGGTCGCCGCCGCGGGAAGTCGCGAGGCGCTTTCCATGCGCGCCACACTGGCCGCGGCCGCATGGATCCTCCTCTCCGTCGTAGTCATCGTGCTGTTGTATCAGCGTGTGATTCTGCTCAACCGCGTGCCACTGCCCAAGCCTCCGGCGGCCTTGCAAGACCGCGCGCACGAAGCCCTGGTGTCACTCGGACACGATCCCGCCGGTGCCGTCGACACCGCATGGGGTCCGGGTCTGTCGCTCGACTACGCGCGTTTCATCGAGGCGACGTCCACGGCGCCGGACCGCTGGAACATGCTTCACACCGTGCGGCCCGAGACGTTCTTTCTCTGGTATCGCACCAGCCCTCAGCTGCTCGTGCCGTGGGGATCGGAGCACCAGATCGGCCGCGCAAACCCGCCGCTGACCACGGCGGGAATGACGCTCGTCGCGGTTGACGCAAACGGACGACTGTCCGAGTTTCATGCAGTCCCCAGCCCACGTTCACCTGACACGCCCGCGCCGCCAGCGGACTGGAACAAGCTCTTTGTCGCGGCCGGCCTTCAGTACGAACAGTTCGTACCGGCGAAGTCCCGGATCGTGCCCCCGTTCTACGCCGACGAGCGACGAGCCTGGGAAGGCCCGCTGCCCGATCGCCCCGAGCACACGATCCGAATCGAGGCGGCCGCGACTGCCGGACAGCCGGTCTTCTTCGCGCTCGCTGGACCCTGGAGCGAGTCGGCCCGCGCGGTCAGACCGCCGCCTTCCCTCTTCGCGCAGATCATCGAAAGCCTGGCATCGGTCATCATGCCCGGGCTGATGGTGCTCGGCGCGGTCCTCGCAAGGGTCAACCTCAAGGCAGGTCGCGGCGATCGTGAAGGCGCGTTCCGAGTCGCGACGTTCGTCTTCGCGACGAGCCTGCTGGCGTGGGCCCTCGGTGCGAGCCACATACCGTCCATTGGCGTCGAGATCGGCCGGGTGTTCGCCGCCGTCGGCCGTGGGCTGTTCGAGGCGAGCCTGCTCTGGCTGACATACCTCGGGCTCGAGCCCTACGTCCGCCGCCACTCACCGGACAGCATCCTCGGATGGACGAAGCTTGTAAGCGGGCACTGGCGCGATCCGAGAGTGGGCGTCGACCTGATGGTGGGCGTGAGCGCGGGTCTTGCGATGACTCTCCTCTACGCGGTTCACAATGTGCTGCCCGCCCTCGCCGGTTTCCTCGAACCGATGCCGCTCGTCTCGAGCGAGGCCTCCATGAACGGCGTGCGATACATCCTCTCGGGGATTGCCGGCGATCTGACCAATGCGGTCGTCTCAGGGATGCTCGGCGTCGCCGGCGTAGTCGGGTTCGTGCTGCTGCTCCGCAATCGCGTGCTGGCGATGCTCGCCGCAATCGTCTGCTTCACGCCTGTGGTCATCAGCGGGATGTTCCCGGGCAGCACGCCGCGTCTCGACCTTGCCATCGGCGCCGCCATCATCACGATCTTCATCCTGACGATCCTGCGGGCCGGGTTGCTGGCGGCCATCGCCGCGCTGTTCACCCACTTCGTTTTGCTTCGAGCGCCGATCACAACCGACTTTTCGAGCTGGCACGCCGCTGTCGGCCTCTGGCACGTCGGCGTCGTACTGGCCGTTGGCCTTGGGGCCTGCTACTACGCGAGAAACGGGGAGGGAGAGCGCGTCACGACTTCCTGACCTTCACCCGGATCGGTGTACCCATCAGTCCGAACGACTCGCGCAACTTGTTCGCCAGAAACCGCTCGTAGGAAAAATGAAACTCGGTCGCGACGTTCGTGAAGAACACGAAGGTCGGCGGGGCCACGCTCGTCTGGGCGGCGTAGAGAATCCGCACGTGCTTCTTGCCGGGGCTGACCGGGGGGTGCGCGGCGGTCACGGCTTTGAGAAAGCGGTTGAGTTCACCGGTCGGCACGCGAGTCGTCCGCGCCTCGGCCACCTTGTCGATCATCTCGAGCACCTTGGGGGTGCGCTCGCCGGTTGCGGCAGAAATGTGGAGCACCGGCGCGTAGTCCAGGAACTTGATCTGGCGCCGCAGCTCGTCGTCGAACTTCTTGGAGAAGTCCGCCTCCCGACCCTTCATCAGATCCCATTTATTGGCGGCGATGATGATCCCGCTCCCGGCCTTCTCGGCTTCGCCGGCAATCGTGGCGTCCTGGTCCGCGATGCCCTGCGATGCGTCGACCACCAGAACGGTCACGTCCGCCTTTTCGATTGCCCGGCGCGCGAGCACCACGCTCACGGCCTCGAGCTGACCTGACCGCGCGATCCGGCCCGCTCGTCGAATCCCGGCCGTATCGACAATCCGGAAGATGCGGCGATGCCAGCGAAGCAGCGCATCGACGCTGTCGCGCGTCGTCCCGGGCATGTCGCTGACGATCGCGCGCTCTTCCCGCAGCAAGCGATTCAGCAGCGAGGACTTGCCGACATTCGGCCGGCCGACGATGGCAACGGCGACCTCTTCGGGGTCGGGCTCGCGGACCCCCTCGCGCCGCGCCGGCAGGAGCTTGACGACCTCGTCGAGGAGGTCCCCGGTCCCCTGCCCGTGCTCGGCGGCAATCTCAATCACTGGCTCGAAACCCAGCCGATAGAACTCCAGCGCACGGTCTTTCGCCCGCCGGTCGTCGGTCTTGTTGACGGCGACAAGGACCGGCACGTTCGCGGAACGCAGGCTCCCGGCAATCTCCTCGTCTGCGGGCACGAGACCTTCGCGGCCATCCACAACGAAAACAATGATATCGGCCGTCTCGAGCGCTTTCTGGCCGTGGTGCACGACAAGCTCGTGCAGCGGATCGTCGCTGGCCCCGAAGAGGCCGCCGGTGTCGACGAGCGTAAACGGGGTGCCGAGCCACTCGGCCGGATGGGATTTCGTGTCACGGGTCGTCCCAGGCACGGGCGAGACGATGGCGCGCCTGGCGCCCGTTATTCGGTTAAACAGGGTGGATTTGCCCACGTTAGGCCGTCCGACCAGTACAACGGCCGGGCTGTTCGCGGGGCGATTCAGGGACATTCTTGAACTCTATTTAGCAAGGATATTGACAGCGTAAGTGTATCAATCTTATACTAGTTATTAGTCCTGAGGAGCGCCTAAGCATGATCAAGGTTGACATCGTCAACGAGGTGTCCAAGGTCGCCGACATCACCAAGGTCAAGGCCGAGGTGGCGGTGGACGCCGTCTTCGATGCGATGCGACTCTCAATGCAGCGCGGCGAACGCATCGAGCTGCGGGGGTTTGGCGTATTTCAGGTGAAGCCGCGCAAGCGCGGCATCGGCCGTAACCCGCGGACGGGCAAGGAAGTACGGATTCCACCGGGACGAACGATCCGGTTCAAGCCCGGCAAGGACCTCCAGAACATCGGCGGCTGATCGCCCTCCGAACGCTAGCATTTTGTCGAACGACACGCCCACCCGGTCGCCGTTCTCGAGCGACGACCCGGTGTTCCGCCCCGATATTGTTCCGTCGCCGCCGCCTCTTGCGGGTGCGCCCTTCCTGCGTGTGCCGGAGCCCCGCGTGCGGTTTCAGCATGTGTGGTGGAAGCACATCGTGCTGTTCCTCGTCACGCTCGTCACCACCACGCTCGTCGGTGAATACCGCTATCTGGCGTTTCTGTCGGACTTCGGCCGCACGTCGGTCAATATGACAGAGACGAGCGCGCTCCTCCATGGACTCTGGTACAGCGCGACGATCCTCGCCATCCTCGGCGCACACGAAATGGGCCACTACCTAGCGTGCCGCTGGTACCGGATCGATGCGACGCTTCCCTACTTCCTCCCGCTCTACCTGGGATTCGGTGGACTCCAGATTGGCACGCTCGGCGCGGTCATCCGAATTCGCGAAGCGTTTCCGACGCGCAAGGTCTTGTTCGACGTCGGCGTGGCCGGCCCCATCGCAGGGTTCGTCGTGCTGGTCCCGGCGTTGTTCCTCGGCATGTATATGTCGAACGTGACAATCTCTCCGCCGCCGGAGAGCCTCAGGCTCATCGGCAAGCCGCTGCTGTTTCGAGCGGTGCGGTGGCTCGTGTTCGGTCCTATCCCAGACGGATCGATCGTCAACCTTCATCCGATGGTCTGGGCCGCGTGGTTCGGCATGCTGGCCACAGCGCTCAACCTGCTGCCCTTCGGGCAGTTGGATGGCGGGCACATCACGTACGCGACGCTCGGGAAAATCTCGACGAAGATCTCGCTGGTGACTGTCGGAGCAGCCGTTGTGATGACATTCTTCTCGCTGAGCTGGCTACTGATGACGGTCATCATGCTCCTGATGCTCCTGGTCGTCGGCCCACACCATCCGCCTGTCATCAACGAATACGAGCCACTCGACACGGGCCGGCGCGCTGTCGCGGTGTTCGCCTTGGCGATGCTGATTCTGTGCGTCACGCCGTTTCCGATAGAAATCTAGAACCACTAGAGAACATTCATCGGGTCTATGTCGACGATGGTGCGCCGGCGGATGTCGGGGCGCGCGGCCAGCGCGGCGAGCAGAGCCTGGCGCATGGGACCGCGGTGTGCGCCCTTCATGAAGAACTGCGCGCGATGCTCGCCTTTGAGTCGGCTCAAGGGAGCCGGTGCGGGGCCGAGAACGCGATAGGGCGCGCCGTTGGCACGCAACGTCTGCACGAGCTCGCCGGCGTCGTGCTGGGCGCCCTGTTGGGTTCGTCCCTTCACGACGGCATTCACGAGCGCGACGGCCGGCGGGTAATGCATCGCCTGCCGGAAATGCAGCTCCTGCTGAAAGAAGCCGGCGTAGTCCTGGCGGCAGGCATGCTGGATGCTGTAGTGGCTGGGGAACAACGTCTGGACGATCGCCTGGCCGCGGATCTCGCCGCGCCCCGCCCGACCGGCCACCTGGGTGAGCAGCTGGAACGTCCGTTCTCCTGCCCTGAAGTCGGCGAGGCCCAGGCCGACATCCGCGGAGATCACTCCGACGAGCGTCACCCGCGGAAAATCGTGGCCCTTGGCGATCATCTGGGTGCCCACGAGGACGTCGAGCTCGCGCGCCGCAAACCTCGAGAGGAGCGCGGCAATCGCGCCCCGCCTGCGAATCGTGTCGCGGTCGACCCGCGCCACTCGCGCCTCTGGAAACCTCTCCCGGACCTCGGCCTCCACGCGCTCGGTGCCGAATCCCACGAGCTCGATGTATTTGCCCGAGCAGTTCGCACACGCCTTCGGCCGCGCGATTGAGTAGTTGCAGTAGTGGCAGCGCGCGCGATGGGCCGCGCGATGCACGGTCAACGAGAGGCTGCAGTTCGGGCACTCGAGCGTCGACGTGCACTGCCGGCAGAAGACAGAGCTGGCAAACCCTCTGCGGTTCAAGAGCACGATCGCCTGCTCGCCTCGCGACAGCGTTTCTCCGACGGCGTCGCGCAAGGTGGCGCTCAACACGACATCCGGTCCCGCCGCTGCGTACTCCTCGCGCATGTCGACGATGCGGACGTCGGCGAGCGGACGGTCGAGCACGCGGCGACTCAAGGTGACAAGCGTGTATCGCCCCTTCTGGGCGTTCTGATAGCTCTCCATCGACGGCGTCGCCGAGCCCAGGACCGCCAGCGCGCCGGCTGCACGAGCGCGCATGACCGCGACGTCCCGGCCGTTGTAACGCGGGGTCTCCTCCTGCTTGTACGAGCCGTCGTGCTCCTCGTCGACGATGACGAGCCCGATTGCGCGCAGTGGTGCGAACACCGCCGACCTCGTGCCCACGACCACGTCGACGTCGCCGCGGCGTATGCGGTGCCACTGATCGTGACGCTCGCCGTCTGACAGCCCGCTATGCTGGATGGCGACCTGCTCACCAAACGCCTGGCGGAACGTCAGCGCAACGGCCGGCGTCAGCGCAATCTCGGGCACGAGCAGCAGGACGCCGCGCCCCTGCCGGCGCACGTCTGTTGCCAGCCGCAGGTAGAGCTCGGTCTTGCCGCTGCCGGTGACGCCGTGCAGAAGCGCGGCCTGAAAGCCGCCACGAGCGACGAGCGATCGCAGGCGCGCGAGCGCCGCATCCTGCTCGGGCGTGAGGACGAGCGCCGGGCGCCCGGATGGCGCAGTCGACACGTCGGCGCGAAACGGGTCGCGATCGATCTGCCGTCGGGTAATTGTCAGTAGCCCCATCGCGGCCAGCCGCGAGACCGCCTGCGAGCCGATGCCGCGCGCCGCAAGCTGCGAGGTCTCGATCCCCTCCGGCGCGCCCGCCAGAAGCGTCAGGGCCTCGCGCTGCCGCGGCCCGATTCGCAGCGCGGCCCCACCGGACGCCGCTTCTCCCGCGACCTCCATCCCCTGAACACTCAGTGACGCCACGCGGACGGTTCTGAAACCGCGGGCACGGCCGTCGGACGGCCTGGCTGCCGCCATCGGCGGCATCGCCGCCGCGAGCGCCGAACCGATGCCGCAGGCGTAGTAGTCCGCCACCCAGGTCGCGAGGCTGACGACGTCCTCGGGCAGGAACGGCTCCGCATCGAGGACCTCGATGACAGCCTTGATCGTCGACGCCGGCGCTTCATCGGCGTCCGCACGACCGACCACGCAGCCGGTGAGGGCGCGGTTGCCGAGCGGGACGAGCACTCGGGCGCCGACGACCGGAAACTGGACGTCGTCGGGCAGGCTGTAGGTCAGGCTGTCGAGCGCGGGCACGGGCACCGCGACGCGGACGAGACGCATCTTAACGTGGGGCTCCGCCCCACACCCCGGCTCGGTCGCTTGCGGGGACCCCTACGCCCCCGCCTCCGCTAAAGCTTCGGCGAGGCTCGGCGAAGCCAGCCGCCAGATAATTCACCGCGACTGGCGAAGACGGCCGCGCCGCTCCCTCGCAGGCGCGCCGTGCGCGCTTAGCCATCGCCGGCTGAGTCCTGCAGGAGGGCGCGCACTTTCTTCATGTCCTCCCAGACATCGCGCTTGCGGTCGGGGCTGCGCAGCAGGAACGCGGGATGAAACGTCGGGATGAGCGTCGCGCCGCGGTAGTCGAACGCGCGCCCACGCAGGCGCGAGATCGGATCCTGCGTCTTCAGCAGCGCCTTGGCGGCAAAGGTTCCGAGCGCGACGATGACCTTCGGCTTGATGCGGTCGATCTGCTGAAAAAGGAACGGCTCGCAGGTCTCGACCTCGTCTGGTTCGGGATTACGGTTGTCGGGCGGCCGGCACTTGATCACGTTGGCGATGTACACATCGTCGCGCCGGAGCCCGATGGCCTCGATGATCTTCGTGAGGAGCTGGCCGGCACGCCCGACGAACGGGATACCCTGAACGTCTTCATCCGCGCCCGGCGCCTCACCGACGAACATCAGATCGGCGGATGGGTTGCCCACACCGAATACGATTTGCCGGCGGCCGAGCCGGTGCAGCTTGCACCGCGTGCAGTCGCCGATCTCGGCGCGGATCGCCTGGAGCGCCTGTTCGGGCGATCGGGCCAGGGTTACTGGCACGCCCTCCTCTTCAGACGCCGGCTCGGGCGCCGCGCTCGCGGTCGTCACCGCGACGTCGACGTGCTCAACAGTAGTCTGACTCGAGGGCTGTGCCGTAGCGGGGCGCCGCCGCCACCGCGCGTCGAGGCTGAAGCCAGTGACGCCAAGTTCCTGGAAGAATCTGAGGTGTTCCGCGAGGTGAGCGTTGTCCACGGGCGGGAGCAAGCGTACCACACACCGGCGCGGTGACACGCGGCTTTGGGGGCGCACACGACAGCCGTTCCGATCGGCGGCGTCGGGCATGTCCGGAGCGAAACCGTGGACAGCGAAGGCGTCGGCCGTACCCGGTTGCGTCGACACGAACCGTGTGCCGGATCAGGCCGACCGGTTTCGCCGAAGCGACATACCCGATGCCGCCGATCGGAACGGGTAGATTCTGCGCCCGCACCTATGCGCGCTTGACGGCCGACTCGAGCAGGCGCTCGGCGTGATCGAGGATGCGCGAGGCCAGTTCGGTCTTCGGGCCCAGCGGAAACACCTCTTCGCCGTCGGCGCTGATGAGCGTCGCGGCGTTCGACTCGTTATCGAACCCGGCATCGGGCCGGGTGATGTCGTTGGCGACGATCATGTCGACGGACTTCCGGCGCAGCTTCTCGTGTCCGCGCGCGAGCGGGTCGCCGCTCTCGGCCGCGAATCCGATGAGCACCGGCCGCGGCGCGGTCCCGCGGCGCGCGCCGAGCTCGGCGAGGATGTCTGGCGTCCGCACGAGCGTCAGCTCGAGCGACCCGTCCTGCTTCTCGATCTTGCCGGCATAGGGGCCCTCGGCGGGCGCGTAGTCGGCGACAGCGGCGGCCATCACGATCACGTCGGCATCCCCGGCCACGCCCTGCACGGCGTTGTGCATCTCGGCCGCGCGCCGGACACGTATCACTTCGACACCGGCGGGGGGATCCAGGCGCGTCGGGCCGGAGACGAGCACGACTCGAGCGCCGCGCCGGGCGGCCTCAACCGCGACGGCGTATCCGGTCTTGCCGCTCGATCGGTTCCCGATATACCGCACGTCGTCGATGTCCTCATAGGTCGGCCCGGCGGTGACGACCACGAAGCGGCCGAGGAGCGTCCCCTTCTGCCGCAACAGCCCGTCGGCTGCCGCCGCAATCACCCCGGGCTCGGCGAGACGGCCCTTCCCTATCCAGCCGCAAGCGAGATATCCGGCACCCGGGTCGACGAAGCGCACGCCGCGGGCCGAGAGCATCTCCATGTTGCGGCGCACGGCGTCGTGCTCGAGCATGTTGGTGTTCATGGCCGGTGCCATCAGCACCGGCGCCCGCGTGGCCAGGTACAGCGAGCTGAGGAAATCGTCGGCGATGCCGTGGGCGAACTTGCCAATCACGTTGGCTGTCGCGGGAGAGACGAGCAGGAGGGCGATGTTCGAGGCGAGCGCGATGTGCTCGATGTCCGCGTTCGCGCCCGGCGCGTACTGATCGGTGACCACGCGGCGCCGCGTGATGGCCTCGAACGTGACCTCGCCCACGAACTTCCGGGCCGAGCGGGTCATGATGGCGACAACCTCGTGATCGCGCTTCTGCAGCTCGCGCGCGACCTCGACCGCCTTGTAGGCGCCGATCCCGCCGGTGACTCCGAGGGCTATCAGGGACACCGGATACTCAGTCGGACTCGACCGCTATTTTCTCGACCTTGCCCTCGCGGACTTCCTTCTGCGCAAGCTTGACGATCTTTTCGCTGCCCGTCGTCCGCGGCGTGCACCCACGCATCAACTGCTTGGCGCGCGCACCGGCGATCACGACAAATTCAAACGCATTCGTACGGCTTCTATCAATCACGCTCAGCTCTCCTTGGGTGAATCCCTGCCTCGGTCAAACGTTGCGACAATCTCTTCCGCCGTGCCACGCATCGACCTGAGGCGCGCGCGTTCCGCCGTCAGCACGGAGCGGAGGCGATCAACGCAACTCTCGAGCTCGTCGTTGACCACTACGTAGTCGTACTCGACAAAGGCGGCCACTTCTTCGCGCGCCGTGCGCAGGCGGCGCTGCATGGCTTCTTCCGAGTCCTTGCTCCGTCCGCGCAGGCGCCGCTCGAGCACCTCGTATGACGGCGGCAGCACGAAGACGCCGACGGTGCCTGGACACCGCGCCCGCACCTGACGCGCGCCCTGGACGTCAATCACGAGCACCAGGTCGCGGCCGGCCGCCAGCTCGCGCTCGGCATCCTCCGCACACGTTCCGTACAGGTTGCCAAAGACGTCCGCCCACTCGAGAAAGGCGTCCGCCGCGACCATGTCCTCGAATCGTGTGCGTGTAATGAAATTATAGTCGATCCCGTCGGTTTCTCCCGCCCTGACGCTCCGCGACGTGTAGGACCGCGACAAGGCCAGGTCCGGCGTGACCTGCACGAGGCGTTCGACCACTGTCGTCTTGCCGGTACCGGAGGGCGCGGAGACGACGAGCAGCAGACCACGTCGCGTGGGACCCTCATTCGACATTCTGGACCTGCTCCCGCATCTTCTCGAGGTCGGCCTTGAGCGCGACGATGACCTCTGAGACGGCCGGGCCTTCGGCTTTGGAGCCCGCGGTGTTGACCTCGCGGTTCATCTCCTGCAGCAGAAAGTCGAGCTTGCGGCCGCACGGTTCGGGCGAGTCGCTGAGGGCCTGCCAATGCTCGAGGTGGCCTCTGAACCGGACGACCTCTTCAGTGATATCCGACCGGCCGACAAACTTTGCGATTTCCTGCGCGACCAGCGCTTCGTCGGCCAGCGTCTCGGCCCGCAGCTCGCGGACCCGCTCCTGCAGCCGCGCCTGAAGACCGGCGATGCCCTGTTCGGCAGCCGACGCGACCTGCGCAAAGAGCTCGCCGAGCCGCACGCGGCGGGCGTCAAGATCCGCCTTGAGGTACCCGCCTTCGCGGACGCGCATCGTGTCGAGCTCCTCGAGCGCGGCCGCGATGGCCTCCTCGACCCGGCCCCAGAGCGGCGACGGCTCCTCCCCGGCATCCTCGGCCTTTTCGCGGATGGACAGCGCCTGGGGAAACCTGAGAAGGTCCGACGCCCCGATGCGTCCCTCGACGTACCCGCGCTCGCGCGCCCGCTCGAGCGCCAGCTTCAGCGCATCGAGGAACGGCTCGTTCAGCTCGACCTCGACCGCCGCAGTCCGGCGCTGCTGGATCGAGACGCTGACCTCCACGCGTCCTCGAGAGACGCGGCTCTGCACGAGGCCGCGGATCCGCGCCTCCGCGGACGCCAGCGACGCGGGCACTCTGAGCTGGAGATCGAGAAACCGGTGATTGACCGCCTTGACAGTCACGGTGATGGTCGCCAGCTCGTCGTCTCGCGTGAGCGAGGCGAAGCCGGTCATGCTTTTGATCATGGCTGATTCGCCGTGGCCTCTTCGGGCTGCCGTTCGAAAATCTGCTGCGCGTAGAGCTTCGCATACACACCGCCTGGCCGTGACAGGAGCTCGTCGTGCCGCCCGATCTCGGCAACTCTTCCCCGCTCGAGCGCGATTATCTTGTCGGCGCGTCTCACCGTCGACAACCGGTGCGCGATCACGAACGAGGTCCGGTCGCGCATCAGGTTGGCGAGCGCGTCTTGTACCAGCCGTTCGGACTCGGCGTCGAGCGACGAGGTGGCCTCGTCCAGAATCAGGATCGGCGAATTCTTGAGGAGTGCCCGCGCGATCGCCAGCCGCTGGCGCTGCCCGCCCGACAGTCGCTGGCCACGTTCGCCGATCCACGTCTCGTACTGCTCGGGCAGCGTGACGACGAATTCGTGGGCATGAGCGGCGCGGGCCGCCGCTTCGATCTCGGCTCGGCTCGCCCCTGGCGAACCGTAGGCGATGTTGCTCGCGATGCTCTCGTCGAAGAGCACGGTTTCCTGCGTCACGATGCCGATCTGCGCGCGGAGGGATTTCAGGGTCGCATCGCGGATGTCGACGCCGTCCATCAGGATCGCTCCGGACTTCACGTCGAAGAATCGGGGAATCAGATTCACGAGCGTGGTCTTGCCCGCGCCACTCAAGCCGACGATCGCAATGACCTGCCCGGTCTCCACCGGAAACGACACGTCGCGCAGCACGTACTTGCCCGAGCCGTCCTCGTACTGGAAGCTCACGTCCCGGAACTCGATGCCCTGCCGCAGCGGGAGGAGGGCGGCGGCGCCCGGGCGCTCGGTGACCTCGGAATGCGTGTCGAGCAGCTCGAAGATCCGCTCCGACGCGGCGATCGCCTGCTGCAGATTCGTGTTCACGCGGCTGAGCTTCTTGATGGGGCCGTACATCAAGAATGCCGCGACGACGAACGAAAAGAAGTCGCCTTGCGTCATGCCACCCGAGCCGATCTTGTTGCTGCCGTGCCAGATGAGCCCGACGACGGCGACTCCCCCGAGAAACTCCATCAGCGGCGGCAGGACCGAGACCGTGCTCGTCACCTTCAAGTTGGTGCGATACAGCCGCTCGGAGGCGCGCTGAAACCGGGACGCTTCGTGCGCTTCAGCGCCGAACGCCTTGACGATGCGGTGGCCGGTGAACGCTTCGATCGTGATGTGCGACAGGTAGGCGAGCTCCTCCTGCACGCGGCGGCTCGTGCGCCGGACGCGCTGGCCGAGACGCACCAGCGGATAGACGACAATCGGTGCGCCTGTCACGACCACGAGTGCCAGCCTGGAGTCGTAGTAGAACATCAGGCACGCATAGCCCAGAACCGAAAGCCCTTCGCGGAGCAGGTCCCCGACCGTCTCCGACACCGCGACCTGGATCTGCTGGACGTCGTTGGTGATCCCCGACATCAGCTGGCCGCTCGTCCGGCGGCTGAAGAAGGCTGCCGACTGATTCAGGATGTGCCGAAACAGCTGGTTCCGCAGGTCGCGGACGACGCGCTGCCCGACGTCGGTCATCAGATAGGTCGAGAAATAGGCCCCGAGGCCCTTGAAGAGGTAGATCACCAGGACCGCGACGCTCCAGGCGCGAAGGTCGACGGGGACGCCGTAGAAGGTGAGGTCGAGCCGGTCGCTCAGGACGCTGTCCAGGAGCGGTTTGACCAGCGTGACGAGACCGGCCGACGCCGCGGCGTAGAACAACATGGCCGCGACAGCCGCGGCGAGGCGCCCTCTGTAGGGACGCGCGTAGGCGAGCAGCCGAGAGAAAGAGCTCACTCAGTGAACCGGTATTTCAGCAGCACCCATAGCGCGACGAAGCCGTCGAGCCACGTGATCTTCTTCCCTTCCTCGTATCCGCGGCCATCATACGTAATCGGGATTTCGTAGACCCGATAGCGCCGCTTGAAAATCTTCGCCGTCATCTCGGGCTCGATCCCGAACCCGTCGGACTCGAGCGTCATCGACCGCAGCACCTCGGTCCGCATGACCTTGTAGCACGTCTCCATGTCCGTGAGCATCGTGTTGTAGAGCACGTTGGCCACGAGCGTCAGAAACCGGTTGCCCGCGTAGTGTGTGAACATGAACACGCGATGCCGGCCGAGGAATCGCGACCCGTACACCACGTCGGCGCGTCCCTCGCAGATGAGCGAGATGAGATCGGGGAACTCTTCCGGCGAGTACTCCAGGTCGGCGTCCTGAATGATGACGAGGTCGCCGGTCACTTCCTGGAACCCCCGTCGCAGCGCGGCACCCTTGCCGGCGTTGGCGGGTTGGAGGAAGACCTTGACAGGCAGCTCCTTCGCCAGACGCTCGAGGATGTCCCGCGTCCCGTCCTTCGATCCGTCGTCGACGATGATGAGCTCGATGCGGAGCGGCACCGCGAGGACTCGGCGGACGATCTCCTCGACCGTCGACTGTTCGTTGAAGACCGGCATCACCACCGACAGCAGCGGGTCGGTGAGCTGACCCTTCAGCCGCGACATCAGGCAGACTCCGTGGCGTAGCCGCGAGGGTGGGCGAGGCGCCAGCGCCAGGCGGTCTCGACGATGACGTCGAGATCCTCGAAGCGCGGGCGCCAGCCGAGCTCACGTTTGACGCGATCGCTCGACGCGAACAACGCCGCGGGATCGCCATCCCGGCGCGGAGCCAACTCGAACGGCACGCGCAGGCCCGTCACGCGTTCGACCGACGCCATGACCTCGCGGACCGATGTCGGCCGGCCGTTTCCCAGATTGTAGGCGTTCGAGCGCGCGCCGCCGCGGAGCGCGTCGAGCGCCAGCACGTGAGCCGAGGCAAGGTCGTTGACGTGCACGTAGTCCCGTAAGCATGTCCCATCCGACGTCGGATAGTCATCGCCAAAAACGCGGAACGACCCTCGGCCCATGGCAGCGTCGACGGCCCTTGGAATGACGTGGAGCTCGGGCGCATGATCCTCCCCGAGCTCTCCGTCGGGATCGGCCCCGGCGGCATTGAAGTAGCGAAGCGCGATGCTGCGAAGGCCATACGCGTGCTCGAAGTGTGGCAGCGCATGCTCGATCGCCAGCTTCGTCTCGCCGTACGCATTGATCGGGTGTCTCGGCAGGTCCTCGTGGATCGGCGTGGTGTCCGGCGTCCCGAAGACCGCGCACGTCGACGAGAACACCAGGTGCCGCCCGCCGGTCGCCACCATCGCCTCGAGCACCGACAGGGCACCCCCGACGTTGTTGCGGTAGTAGCCGGCAGGGTCTTTGACCGAGTCCCCGACCGAGAGCCACGCGGCAAAGTGCATGACCGCATCGACGTCGTGCGCCTTGATGGTCGACACGAGCGTGCCGGTGTCCTGAATGTCGCCCTCGACCACGGCCGCCGCATGTCCTGTCGCCGCCCGGTGTCCCTGACTGAAGTTGTCGTAGATGACGACGGATTCGCCGCGTGCGCTCAGCGCCTTCGCCGCATGACTCCCGATGTATCCGGCCCCACCCGTCACGAGGATGGCGCTCACGGCCGTCCCATCGAAATGTAGGTGAACCCGAGCGCACGCAGGTTCTCCGGGTTGTAGATGTTGCGGCCGTCGAAAATCACCGGGCTGCGCATCAGCTTCCGCATGCGCACATAGTCGGGCTCGCGGAACTCGTTCCACTCCGTGACGATTGCCAGGGCATCGGCACCGGTCAGCGCCGCGTAGCCGCTGTCGGCATATTGGATCTTCGACCCAAAAATACTGCGGGCTACTTTCATCGCCTCAGGATCGTAGGCGTGCACCGTCGCCCCGGCGGCCAGCAGCCCGTGAATGAGCGGCACTGCCGGCGCTTCGCGCATGTCGTCGGTCTTCGGCTTGAACGCGAGACCCCACATCGCGATGCGCTTGCCTTTGAGCGAGCCGAAATGCGCTTCCATCTTCGCGACGAGCCGCCGCTTCTGCCCCTCGTTGACCGCTTCGACCGCACGCAGGATCTGGAAGTCGTAGTTCTTGTCCTCGGCGAAACGCACCATTGCCTTGACGTCCTTGGGGAAGCAGCTCCCGCCGTAGCCAACCCCCGGAAACAGGAACGACGGTCCAATGCGCCGATCCGAAGCGACCGCGTGCCGCACCTGATCGACGTTGGCCCCCACGGCCTCGCACACGTTCGACACTTCATTCATGAACGAGATGCGCGTGGCGAGCATGGCATTGGCGGCGTACTTGCAAAGCTCGGCGCTCGCGCAATCCATCATCATGACGGGCGCGCCCGTGCGGGTGAACGGCGCGTACAGCTCCTTCATCAGGTCGGCCGAGCGGGGATCCTCGGCGCCGATGACCACACGGTCCGGCTTCATGAAGTCGTCGATCGCTGCGCCCTGCTTCAGAAACTCCGGGTTGCTCACGACGCTGAACGGGTGCGTGGTCTCGCGGCGGATGACATCCCGCACCTTCACCGCAGTGCCCACGGGCACGGTGCTCTTGTTGACGACGACTTTGTAGCCGTTCATCGCGCGGGCAATCTCTCGCGCAACGCCCAGCACGTGCTGCAGATCGGCGGAACCGTCCTCGCCCGTGGGGGTGCCGACCGCAATGAAGATAATCTGCGCCTGTCTGACGCCCCGCCCGAGCGCGGTTGTGAACGTGAGCCGTTTTTCGGCCTTGTTTCGGCGGACCATCTCCTCGAGACCGGGCTCGTAGATCGGGATCTTGCCGCGCTGCAGCAGTCGGACCTTGACGGGGTCCTTGTCGACGCAGACGACATCGTTGCCGTTCTCCGCCAGACAGGCTCCCGCGACCAGACCCACGTAGCCACTCCCGATCACCGCTATCTTCATTCGCCCATCCCTCCACCGGATACAAAACTCTAAGGCTAGCACAGCCGGAAAAAAGGTGTCAATCTATTGACCCGAAAGGATTTGCCGCCCCAGCAGAGTCCGGGTGTTAGCATGGGCGCGCGTGCGTATCCTCCTCGACTATCGGCCCGCCCTGCGAGCGCGCACAGGCGTCGGGGAGTACGCGCACGAGCTGGCGGGCGCGCTGTCGCGCCGGCTCCCGCCCGGCGACAGCCTGGTGCTCTTTTCCAGCTCCTGGAAGGACCGCCTGCTGCCGGGGGCCATTCCCGGCGTGCCGGTCGTCGACGCCCGTGTTCCGGTCACGTTCCTCAACCTGGCGTGGCACCGGCTCGAGTGGCCGCCCATCGAGACCTTCACCGGCGAGGTCGACGTCGTGCACTCGATGCATCCGCTCCTGATGCCGGCCCGGCGCGCCGCGCAGGTCGTCACGGTTCATGACTTGTACTTTCTCGACGCCCCGGAGAACACCACGGCGGAAATCCGCCGCGACTACCCCGCCCTGGCCGGGGCGCACGCTCGACGCGCGGATGCCGTCATCACGGTGTCGGACTACACCGCGCGGCAAATCCGCTCGAAGTTGGGGGTCGATGACGATCGCGTGACGATCTGCCCGAATGGCGCCCCTGCATGGACGCCCCTCGAGGGCCATGCGCCCGGCGGCCACAGGCTCCCCATCCTCCCTACCCTCCACGCCCTCCACATCCTTTTCATGGGCACAATCGAGCCCCGCAAGAACGTGAAGACGCTGCTTCGAGCGTACGCCGAGCTGCTCGCGCGCAATCCCGATGCGCCGCCGCTCGTTCTCGCCGGCCGCGTCGCGCCAGCCTGTCAGCCCCTGCTCGACGAGCTCGCCAGCCCCCCGTTCTCCGGCCGGGTGCGGTATGTCGGCTATGTCAGCGGACCGGAGCGCGAGCGGCTCTACCGCGAAGCGGCGATGGTGGTGATGCCGTCGCTCGACGAGGGCTTCGGGCTGCCGGCCCTCGAAGCCATGACGATCGGGGTGCCGGTGGTGGTGTCCTCTCGCGGCGCACTCCCGGAAGTTGTGGGCAACGCCGGCGTGATCGTCGAGCCTGACGACGTGGCCGGGCTCGCTTCCGCGATGGAGCGGCTGCTGAGCGACCCGGCTCTGGCCCGCACGTGCGTGGCCGAGGGCCTCGTCCAGGCGCGACGGTTCAGTTGGGACGCCAGCGCGACGCGCTTGATCGATGCCTACGTGTCGGCGGTCGAAAGGCGCCGATCGCGGTCGTGACACGGCCGTTGCGCATCGGCATCGACGCCCGGGAACTGCTCGGCGAAGCGACGGGCGTCGGGCGCTACCTGAGCGAGCTGCTCACCCGCTGGACCGCGAGGTCCGACGCCGCACGTCGCCGCTTCGTGTTATACGCACCTGAGGGGCTGCCTTCGTCCTTCCCGCCTGATGCCATCGACCTCCGCGTGGTCGGCGCCGGCGCGGGACGCGGCACGTGGTGGGAGCAGACCCACCTTCGCCGCGCCGTTCGGCGCGATCCGCTCGACGTCTTTTTCGCTCCGGCTTACACGGCCCCCTTCGGTACGCCTGTGCCCCTCGCCGTCACCATCCACGACATCTCGTTTGTGGCGCATCCAGAATGGTTTCGCACGCGGGAAGGGCTGCGTCGCCGCTGGCTCACTCGCCGAGCCGCTCACGCGGCGGCGGTCGTCTTCACCGACTCGGAGTTCTCCCGTTCGGAGCTCGAAGCCCGTCTCGACGTCGACGCGTCGCGCATCGTCGTCATCCCTCCGGGCGTCACTGACCGGGGAGCCCATGTGCGCGAGCGCGCTCGGCGCGAGCCGGTGGTGCTCTTCGTCGGATCGTTGTTCAACCGGCGCCGTCTGCCGGACTTGATCGCCGCCTTCGCCAAGGCGACAACAGACCTCCCGACCGCACGACTCGTCATCGTCGGGCGCGACCGCACGTGGCCGCGGCAGGATCTGGCGTCGGCGGCAGCCACACATGGCGTGCAGGCACGCACTGAGTTTCGAAGCTACGCCCCCGACAGCGAGCTGACCGCGTTATACGGGCGCGCCTCGGTGTTCGCGTTCCTTTCGGAGTACGAAGGCTTCGGCATGACGCCGCTCGAGGCCCTGTCGGCTGGCGTGCCACCGCTGGTACTCGACACCGCGGTGGCGCGCGAGGTATACGGAGATGCGGCCGTCTTCGTGGCCCGCGGCGACATCGCCGGCACCGCCGCGGCACTCCGTCGGCTGTTGGTGGAGCCCTCGAGCGGAGCGCGGATCCTGGAGTCAGCACCGGCCGTCCTTCGCCGGTATTCGTGGGACGCGGCCGCCGACCGCACGCTCGAGCACATCGAGAGGATCGCGCGGCGATGAGCCTCTCCATCATCATCGTCAGCTACAACGCTCGTGAAGATCTGGAGCGCTGCCTGGAGTCGCTCCACCGGGCGCCGCCTTCGATTCCGCATGACATCACGGTCGTCGACAACGCATCGACCGAGGGCGGGCTCGATCTGATCCGGTCCCGATGGCTGGCCGTCCAGATCATTGCGCTCGACCGCAACCGGGGCTTTGCCGCGGGCAACAACGCGGGGATTCGGGCGACACGGGGGGAACTGCTCCTCCTGCTCAACAGCGACACCGTCGTGCCTCCCGGCGCAGTCGACACGCTCGTCGCGCGTCTCAACGCGCACCCGACGGCCGCGGCGGCCGGCCCACGCCTGATCGATCGGGCGGGACGCGCGGAGTTGTCGTTCGGACCGATGATCTCGCCCCTTGGGGAAGCGCGCCAGAAAGCGATCGGTGCCCTTTACGACGCCGGGATCTCTCCAATCTCGAGTTGGGTCGAGCGAGTAACACGACAGGAGAAGTACGTGGATTGGGTCAGCGGAGCATGCCTGCTCGTCTCGCGAGCCGACGCCGAAGGCGTGGGCCTGCTCGACGAGCGGTTCTTTCTCTACACCGAGGACGTCGACTTCTGCGCGGCGCTGCGCGCCCGCGGCCGCCGGATTCTCTTTGCGCCGGCTTCGGAAGTGATCCACGCGCGCGGGCGGTCGCGGGCCAGCGCCCCAGGCGTCATGGACGCGGCCTACCGTCGCAGCCAGATCGCGTTCTACGAGAAGCATCATCCGCGCTGGGTCCCGGTGCTGCGCGCGTACCTGCGCCTCAAGGGCGCGCTTCCCCCGGGACTGGATTAAGATCCTGACACCTTGCGCATAGCCATCGATGCCCGTAAGCTGCGCGACTTCGGGATCGGCACGTACGTCCGGAACCTCCTGCGGCACCTCGCGCGGATCGATCAGACGACGGAGTACGTCGTATTGTCCAAGGAGGCAGACCGTCAGCTCATCGGGGAGCTCGGAGAGAACTTCCGGGCGGTGCCCGAGGCGTCGCCGGGCTACTCGGTGCGCGAGCAGATTACCGTCCCGCGGGACCTTCGGCGAGAGGGCGCCGACCTGTTCCACGCGCCCCACTACGTGCTTCCGCCGCTGACGCCGTGCAAGTCGGTCGTGACGATCCACGACTGCATCCATCTGCGGTTTCCGCAGTACCTTCCCAACAGACTCGGCTATGCGTACGCCCGCGGCTCCCTGTGGATAGCGACGCATCAATCGAACCGCATCCTGACGGTGTCGGAAGCATCAAAACGAGACATCCTCGACTACTTCTCGGTTCCACCGGAGAAGATCGACGTCATCTACAACGGCATCGACGAACTGTTCAGCACGCCGCCCGCCGAAGACGACGTCGCGCGCGTGCGCGAGCGCTACCAGCTCGACGATCCGTTCATCCTTTATGCGGGGAACATCAAGCCGCACAAGAACCTCGAACGGACGATCGAAGCTTTCCACATGCTCCGGCGAGGCGGGCAGTTCGAGCAGGTCAAATTCGTCATCATCGGGGATGAGATCGCCAAGTATGCCGCGCTCCGGCACGCCGTCCATCGCCACAAGCTCCACAAGTACGTCCGGTTCTTCGGCTTCGTCCCGGTTCGCACGCTCGCGATCCTCTACCGGCTCGCCGCGGTGTTCGTGTTTCCCTCCCTCTACGAGGGCTTCGGGTTGCCGCCGCTCGAGGCCATGGCGAGCGGGACACCTGTCATCACCTCGAACGTGTCGTCGCTGCCCGAAGTCGTCGGGGACGCGGCGCTGCTCGTCGACCCGCTCCAACCGGAGGCGATTGCCGACGCGATGCGGCGGGTTCTGACCGACGCGGCGCTCAGAGACGATCTGCGGGCCCGCGGCCTTGCCCGCGCGAGCCACTTTTCGTGGGATCGCTCGATCCGCCGCGTCCGCGAGATCTACGGCGAGGTCATGGAAACGTGAGCACCGAGCCCGGTCGCGCGGCCTCCGAACGCCGTGAGCCGCGCGTGGCGCTGGTCCACGACTGGCTCACCGGCATGCGAGGCGGGGAGAAAGTGCTCGAGGTCATCTGCGACCTCTACCCCGACGCGCCGCTCTACACCCTCGTCCACGCGCGCGGAAACGTGTCAGAGAAGATCGAGGGCCATCGGGTCCGCACGTCCTTCGTGCAGCGGCTGCCGGCGGCCAGGCGGCACTACCGTCAGTTCCTGCCGCTCTTTCCGGCCGCCGTCGAGCTTTTTGACCTCGACGCGTTCGATCTGGTGATCAGCACGAGCCATTGCGCCGTGAAGTCGGTCGTTCGCCCGGGCCGCGCCGTGCACGTCAGCTACTGCCACTCCCCCATGCGCTACGCCTGGGATCAGTTCGGCGCCTATTTCGGTCCGGCACAGGTGGGGGCCGCTCGCAGCCGGCTGCTGCGACCCGTCATGGCCGCCCTGGCCCGGTGGGACAGGACGACGGCCGGCCGGGTCGACAGCTTCGTGGCGAACTCGCGCTATGTTGCGGACCGGATCCGCCGATACTATAATCGCGAGTCGACCGTCGTGTATCCTCCTGTAGATACAGCCTTTTATCGTCCCGATGATGACGCCCGCCACCCACGTTCGGGCTTCCTGGCCGTCTCGGCGCTCGTGCCGTACAAGCGCCTCGACATTGCGATCGACGCCTGTCGCCGGCTGGGGACACCCCTCACGATCGTCGGCACAGGTCCCGAGCAGGCACGTCTCCAGGCACTGGCCGGCCCGGATGTGACGTTTCTGGGATGGCTATCGAACGAGGACATCCGTGAGTTGTACCGCCAGTCGGCGGCCACGCTCCTGCCCGGCGTCGAGGACTTCGGCATGGTCCCGGTCGAGGCGCAGGCCTGCGGCTGCCCTGTCGTGGCCCTGGGCGACGGCGGCGCCGCCGAAACCGTGGTCGACGGCCGGACTGGCGTCCTCGTCGTCGATCCGTCAATCGAGGCGTTCGCCGACGGCCTCAACCGCGTGCGCGCGCTGGCCTTCGACGAGATGGCGCTTCGCGAACACGCCCTCGGCTTCTCGCGGGAGCGGTTCGTGACCGGCTTTCAGGCCGCCGTGGACGACGCGACCGCAAGACGTACCCTGACGACGCCACCATCCGGCCGCGAGAACGCGGCGGTTGCCGCAAGACGTACTCTGCCGCCGCAACAGGCCGACCGCGAAGACGCAGCGGTTGCCGCAAGACGTACCCAGGCGCCGCAGCCAGCCGACCGCGAGGACGCAGCGGTTGCCGCAAGACGTACCCAGGCGCCGCAGCCAGCCGACCGCGAGGACAAACAATGATGCGGCGGTATAACCGCCTCCTCGTGGCGTTCTATGTCGTCACCGACGCGGTGCTCGGCATGGCGGCGTTCGTCATCGCCTACCTGCTGCGATTCGAGACCTGGTTTGCGGAGATCATTCCCGTCACCAAAGGACAGCCGCCCTTCGGACAGTACGTCAACGTGCTGCCGCTGCTTGGCGTGCTCGTGCCGCTGGCGTTCCACGTCCAGGGGCTGTACCGCCTCCGGCGCGGGCGTACCCGCGTAGACGACTTCTTTGCCGTGTTCGTGGGCAGCATTCTGACCGTGGTCCTCGGCCTCATCGGCACGCTCTATTACCAGGTCTACCACGCGCCCCATCTTGCCGCTGACGCCCAGGCGCAGGGGGTCTACGAAGTCTCCAGGCCGGTCTGGCTGCTGTTTCTCACCGTCAACGTCATCCTCACCTACACGTCGCGCGAGCTCGTGCGAGAAGCGCTCGAGCGTCGGTGGCGCGCAGGGATCGGCCTCAAGCGCGTGCTGATCGCTGGTGCCGGTGACCTGGGCCGGCTCGTTGCGGACAAGCTGCTCGAGCACCGCGAGCTCGGCTTCAAAGTCATCGGCTTCCTCGACGACCGGGCGTCGGGAGACCACATCGGCTACCGCGGCTTGCCGCTGCTCGGCACGCTCGCCGAGGGCGGCGAGATCATCCGGCAGGAGCGCATCGACCATCTGTATGTCGCCCTCGCGCTCGACGAGCACGTGAAGATGCTCGGCCTCGTCGAGGAGACCAGCCGCGAAGGCGTCGACGTCCACGTCGTCCCGGACCTCCTGCAGTTCATCGCGCTGCGCGCGCGGCTGGAGAACCTCGACGGCGTTCCGATCATCAGCCTCAACGACGTGCCCCTCCGCGGCTTCAACAGCCTGCTCAAGCGCACAATCGACGTGGCGATTTCGGGTACGGCCCTCGTCGTGCTCGGCATCCCGCTGCTGATCATCGCGGCGCTGATTCGGCGCACGTCCCCCGGGCTCGTCTTCTACACCCAGGAGCGCATGGGGCTCGACGGCCACGCGTTCCAGGTCTACAAGTTCCGCTCGATGTACGAGGGCGCAGAGGACGAAACCGGCCCGATCTGGGCGCGCGAGAACGACCCGCGGTGCACGCCTGTCGGACGCTGGCTGCGGCGGTTCGATCTCGACGAGCTTCCCCAGCTGTGGAACGTGCTGCGCGGGGACATGTCGATCGTCGGCCCGCGTCCCGAGCGTCCCTACTTCGTCGAGCAGTTCAAGCACCGGATTCCGCAATACATGCTGCGCCACAAGGTCAAGTCGGGTATCACCGGCTGGGCGCAGGTCAACGGCTGGCGCGGGAACACGTCCCTGGAGAAGCGCATCGAGTACGACCTCTACTACATCGAGAACTGGTCGGTCGGGCTGGATCTCAAGATCATGTGGCTCACTCTGCTGAAGGGACTGCAAAAGCATGCGTACTGATAATTCTGAATTCTGATTGCTGAATGCTGAATTGAATTCTGAAATTGTTAATGACGAATACAAGGCCGAAGTTCGCAATTCTGAATTGAGCCTTGACGTCCTGAATCACCAATACCAAATCGACGAAGACAATTCCGACATTGCTCCCTTCAACATTAAGTTCCCAATTCTGAATTCACTTCAGCATTCAGCACTCAGCATTCAGCATTGCTTCCATGCCCAGAGTTGTCATAACCGGCGCAGCCGGCTTCATCGGCTCCCATCTCTCAGAGGCTCTGCTGGATCGCGGCTACTCCGTCGTCGGGATCGACAACCTCCTGACCGGTAGCATGGCCAACATCGCGCACCTTGTGAACAGGGACTTTCTGTTCATCAAGCATGACGTCACGAATTATGTGCACGTCGAGGGGCCGGTCGACGTCGTGCTGCACTGGGCGAGTCCAGCCAGCCCGATCGACTATCTGGAATTGCCGATTCCGACGCTCAAGGTCGGCGCACTCGGGACGCACAAGGCGCTCGGGCTGGCCAAGGAAAAGAAGGCCCGCTTCGTCCTGGCCTCGACCTCGGAGGTCTACGGGGACCCGCTCGAGCACCCGCAGAAGGAATCGTACTGGGGCAACGTCAATCCGATCGGCCCGCGCGGCGTCTACGACGAAGCCAAGCGGTTCGCCGAGGCGATGACGACCGCCTATCATCGCTACCACGGGCTCGACGCGAAGATCGTCCGAATCTTCAACACCTACGGCCCGCGCATGCGGCTCCACGACGGCCGCGCGGTTCCGGCGTTCATGAGCCAGGCGCTCCGCGGCGAAGACGTCACCATATTCGGAACGGGCCAGCAGACGCGCAGCTTCTGCTACGTGACCGACCTCGTGGACGGCATCCTGCGATTGATGGACTCGAACGTCAACGATCCGGTCAACATCGGCAACCCTAACGAGATGACGATCGAGGAGATCGCCAAGGCGATCATCAGGCTGACGGGCTCGGGCAGCCGCCTGGTTTACAGGCCGTTGCCCGAGGACGATCCCAAGGTCCGCCAG
>Ga0184612_10000092_pt1 | contig 40567 bp, 29 predicted proteins | sample PLM3_60_coex_FD_133163 | JGI IMG/M metagenome (GOLD analysis project Ga0184612, IMG submission 133163) | Groundwater sediment microbial communities from an aquifer in East River, Colorado, USA - PLM3_60_coex | ecosystem: Environmental > Terrestrial > Soil > Riparian zone | place: USA: East... | reverse complement strand
CGAACCTCCAGCAGCGTTCCGAGTCCGCCCCGTTCCCGGTTTCTGATCAGCTCCAGGGATTCCTCCCGGACTGAAAGAGTCCGCCTCGCAATCGTCAGCTGCATGTCCAGTTCGAGCAGGTTGAAGTACGTCGTCGCCACGTCGCTCACCAGGGTCGTCAACACCGCCCTGCGGGTTTCGTCGCTTGCGAGAAGGTCAGCTCGCGCTGCTTCGGTCGCGCGGCGCAGCCGGCCCCATATGTCGACTTCGAATGACAGGAGATTGGCCGACACGGCGCCGAAGGTTCGTGTCTGATCGCCCCCCTCGGGAAGCGGGAACGTTCCGCTCGCGGAGCTGCGCAGGGTCGTGACGCTCGCACTGGCGTCGATAGTCGGAAACTGGTCCGCGCGGGTGATGCCGAGCACGGCCCGCGCGGCCTCGACCCGGGCCACGGCGTCCCGGACATCGTAGTTCTTCACGAGCGCCGTGCGGATCATCTCCTGGAGCCGCTCGTCTCTGAACACTTCGAACCACTTCAGATCGGCGAGCGATGCGGGATCGGGCGATGGAGCGCCGGCGCCACCCCGAAAGGCCGCCGGCGTTGGGACGGCAGGTCGGTTGTAGTTCGGGCCGACGGTACACCCCGCCAGCAGACTGGCTGTTGCGATGGCCGCGATCGATCGCTTTGTCATACGTGTGCTCTTCTCGCCTGCGCGCGGACAGTTAAACAGGAGATGGTCGGAACTGAGGCGAATGCGTGCGCGCCGCTTCTGCCTCGAGGGCTTCCACCGACGCCTCCGCAGAGTGCCTCCGCGCGACGAGCATGTAGATGGACGGCACCACGAACAGCGTGAACACCGTTCCGATGATCATGCCGCTGACCAGCATGATGCCGATGCTGTTGCGCGCGCCCGCCCCAGGCCCAGACGCGATGACGAGCGGGAAATGCCCGGCCACCGTGGCCGCGGTTGTCATCAGGATCGGCCGAAGGCGTGTGCCGGCCGCCTCGATGACGGCGGCGAGCTTGTCCATGCCGGTTTCCTGGAGGTGGTTGGCGAACTGCACGATCAGGATGCCGTTCTTGGCTACGAGGCCGACAAGGGTGATGAGCCCTACCTGGCTGTAGATGTTCAGCGTCGTCAGCCCCAGGAACGAGAACATCAACGCTCCGGAAACAGCCAATGGCACGGATCCCGCCAGAATGATGAACGGATCGCGGAAGCTCTCGAACTGCGCTGCCAGCACGAGATAGATCAGAATCGCGGAGAGCAGGAACGTGCCGAGGAACTTGCTGCCTTCGGTTCGAAGCTGCCGCGACTCGCCCGCGTAGTCGATCGTGAACCCCTGCGGCAGGATGGCCCTGGCCTCCGTTTCAAGGAAGGTCAGGGCCTGATCGAGCGGTACAGGTGGTGGGATGACGCCCTGGATGCGCACGGCGTTGAGCTGTTGGAATTTCTTCAGCTCCCGTGGCTCGGCGGTCGTCTGCAGGCTGGCAAACGTTGAGAGCGGGACGAGCTTGTCGTCGGATCCGGTGATGTACATCTGCATGAGCTGATCGGCGGTCAGCCGCTCTGTACGCTTGACCTGCGGAATGACCTTGTAGCTCCGTCCCTGAATGCTGAACCGGTTGACGTAGTCCCCGCCGAGCAGCGTGGAAAGATCCAGGCCGGCCTGACTCAGATTGACTCCCTGCGAGCGAAGCTTGTCGCGATCGAAGACGACCTCAGCCTGAGGCTGGTCGAACTTCATGTCGGCGTCGGCAAAGATGAACAGACCACTTGCGAACGCCTTCGGCACGAGCTGGTTCGCGAACTCTCGGAGTTGCTCCGGCTCGGCCGGCGAGGCGATCACCAGGTCCACGGGAAAATCTCCGCCGCCGGGCAGTGGCGGAGGCGTCAGCGGGATCGCGCGGATGCCGGGTATCTGCGACAGCGGCCCGGCCACTTCCATTAGGAGCTGCTCGGTGGTCTTGGTCCGCTCGCTCCACGGCTTGGTCACGAATCCGCCGAAGCCGCCCGTCGGAAACGTCAGCTGAAAGATGCTGGCAGCCTCCGGGAACGATCGATAGACGTCAGCCACCTTCTCAGCGAACATCTTCGTTTGATCGAGCGTGGAGTTCGCAGACGTCTGGAGGATCGAGAACACCACGCCCTGATCCTCGCTCGGCGCGAGCTCTCGCTGCGAGAACATGTAGAACGGCACCATCAGCAGCGCCACAATTACCCAGAGGACGAGAACAACGGGCCTGTAACGAAGCGTACTGGTCAGCGTTCGCAGGTATGCGTTGCGCAGGCCGTCGAAGCGACGATTGACCCAGCCGGCAAAGCCGCGCTCGCTCTGTCCGGAGCGCAGGAGCTTCGCCCCCATCATGGGCGACAGCGTGAGCGCGACCACACCCGACACAATGACCGCTCCGGCAAGCGTGAACGCAAACTCACGGAACAACGCGCCCGTCAGGCCGCCCTGGATGCCGACCGGGGCATACACCGCTGCCAGCGTGATGGTCATCGCGATGATCGGGCCGACCAGCTCCCGGGCGGCGTCAATCGCCGCTCGGAACGGAGGCTTGCCGGCATGGATGTGCCGCTCGATGTTCTCCACCATCACGATCGCGTCGTCCACGACGAGGCCAACGGAGAGCACGATGGCGAGCAGCGTTAGGAGATTGATGGTGAAGCCGGCGGCCAGCATCAGGAAGACCGCACCGACCAACGAGACGGGGATAGCCACCACGGGGATGATCACTGAGCGCAGCGATCCGAGGAAGAGGAAGATCACGACGATCACGATGAGGAGCGTTTCGGTGAGCGTAGTGAGAACTTCGTTGATGGCGTCTTCGATGTATGCAGTCGAGTCGTAGGGGATGCCCGCCTGCATCCCGCCCGGCATCTGAGCCTGGATGACGGGGATTTCCATGCGGACACGTCGAATGACGTCGAGCGAGTTTGCTGTGGGCAGCACCCAGACGCCCATGAATACCGCGGTCTGACCGTTGAATCGGACGTCCTCCTCGTAGTTCTCAGCGCCGAGCACGACGTCGGCGATGTCGCCGACGCGGACGACGACGCCGTTGGCCTCCCTGACGACGAGCTGGCGGAACTCCTCCGGCGTGCGCAGGTCGGTATTGGCGACCAGGTTCACCGACACCATGGACCCTTTCGTGCGACCGAGCGCCGAGAGATAGTTGTTGCGCGCAAGCGCCTCACGCAGCATAGAGGGCGAGATGCCGTGCGCCGCCATCTGATTCGGCTTGAGCCAGATGCGCATGGCGAACGTGCGGTCGCCCAGGATGTCAGCGCGCTGGACGCCGCTGATCGCGCTCAGCCTCGGCTGCACGACGCGAATGAGGTAGTCCGTAATCTGGTTCTGATCGAGATCAGCCGATGAGAAGCTCAGGTAGACTGCGGCAAACTGTGTATCCGCATTCTCCACCTCGATGATCGGCGCCTCGGCCTCGGGCGGAAGGTCGTTGCGAACCTGAGCCACCTTCGCCTGGATCTGGGTGAGGGCGTCGTTGGTGTCGTAGTTGAGCTTCAGGTGCACTGTAATCGTGCTGATTCCCTGGGCGCTCGACGATTCCATGTAGTCGATGCCGTCTGCGCTGGCGATGACGCGCTCGAGCGGCGTCGTGATGAATCCGCGCACGAGGTCGGCGTTCGCCCCCACATACGCGGTGGAAACGCGGACAACCGCGATGTCGCTGCGGGGATACTGCCGAACGCTGAGCGCCCGGATGGATTGCAGACCGGCGATCAGAATGACCAGGTTGACGACAATCGCGAGAACAGGTCGCTTGACGAAGAGATCGGTGAACCGCATTTAGCTGTCCTCGGGCTTCGGCGCGCGCTTGTTGGCGGGCTGCACCGTGTTGTTCACGACAACCGCTGCGCCGTTGCGCAGCTTGAACACTCCGGAGGTCACGACTTCTTCACCAGGCTTCACGCCAGAGCCGATCGCGATCTGATCGCCGCGCGCGCCCCCGAGCTTGACGAACTGCTGGCGAACGCCGCGGTAGGTCTGTCCGTTCTGCCCTTTGAGGTCGGTCACGACGAAGACGGAATCGCCAAATGGTGCGTAGTTGATGGCCGACGCCGGCAGCGTGACGACCGAGCGACTGGATCCCAGCGACAGCTCCGTCTGAACGAACATTCCGGGGCGCAGCTTGCCGTCAGGATTCGCGAGCGTCGCCTGCACTTGAACATTCCGCGTCGTCTGGTCGGCGACTGCGTCGATGGCTGTGACACGCCCGGCGAGCTCGACACGGGCGACGTCACCGGCCCCAATCCGGACACGGTGACCGATGCCGATCAGCGCGACTTCCTGCTGCGGCACACCGAAGTTCACGTAGATCGGATTCAGCGACTGCAAAGGCACGAGCGGATCGCCAGCGGCGAGGTACTGCCCGAGGTTGACCTGCCGAATGCCAAGAATCCCTGAAAACGGGGCGCGGATCGTCTTCCGCTGGATGGTTGCGTTGATCTCGCCGACCTGGGCGGCCGTTTGTTTCTGTTCGGCCACCGCCCGGTCGAACTCCGCCTGCGAGATGACCCGGTCGCTCAACAGCCCTTTCATCCTGTTGTAGTTGAGAGTCGCCAGATCGCGCTGTGCCTCGATCGCAGCCAACTGCGCGCGCTCCTGACGGGTGTCGAGCTCGGCCAGGACATCACCCTGGCGGACCGCTCGACCGGACTCGAACGCGATGCGATCGACAGTCCCCGGCAGGTCCGCGCTGACTGTCACCCCCTGCACCGCGGCCATCGTGCCGATCGCGCTCAGCGTTGCCGGCCACTCCTCCTGCTGCGCGACGATGGTCGTCACGGCGTCAGGGGGTGGTTGAAAGGCTGCGCCCTGTGCGATGGCCGTCTGAATCTGCCGGAACTTCACGAAGCCGAGGGCCCCGAGGACGGTGAGCACCACCACGAGCATCAAAATCATCCGTTTCAACATGACAACCTCTTTACATCGTCGACAACACGCCGCGCAATTACCTCAGAGGTAACCACCGCTTCGTTCAGACCAGCCCTGACGCGGACACAATTGTTCCTCTACACTCATGACGATCGGCGCGTGCCAGAATCGACAAGCGTTGCGCGTCGGTTGCCACATAGCCCTTAGACTTCGCGATTCACGCACCAGTTCCGAGACTCGGCACCTATTCGCACAGGTCGTCCTTTAGTCGTAGTCTGTCGTCGGTCCAAGGTCGTCCTCGTCATCCTCGTGAGGCTTTAGTGCGCGTTGCCGGGCTGATTCGAAGCTCCGCCCCAGAAGAGCCAACAACTCTTCAGCAGAAAGGAGGCGCAGCTACCGCCTCTGAGCCGAGCGGATGGTTGGTGTTGAGAAGGAGCGACGGTCCTAACCGAGGCTCAGAGAATCTGCGCTCGACGAGCCAGGAACGTCCTTGCGGCTCTTTCGTCGGGGCCCCAGCCTCCGCTCAAGAGGTCGAAGAGGCCGACTCGCTGGAGGATCTCGCGCACCCATGCAGTGGCGTGCACTATCTGCAGCACGCCGTTCCGCTCGACCGTCAGGTTGTACGCACGGACCAATTGGCCCACGCCTGCCGCATCGATTCGTGGAACACGGGCCAGGTCCAATACGATCGTTCGCTTGCCATTACGAACGAGCGCCCGGACTCTGTGTCGCAGCTCCCCGTTGAGCGGCGCGCGAAAGGGTCCCACGAGGCGAAGAACGCACATGGTGTGCGAGCACGGCCCTCTCACAACGTTCATGAATCCTCCGGATTGATTGACCCGGCGCGCCAGAACGAAGGATCTCTTATCGCGGCTCATATATCGCTGACTCGGCAAGGTGTTGAGATGAGAGGGACCCGCGGCCATGGCGTAGATCATCACGATGGGGGAAGCGCGCTGCTCCGGTCCAATTGATTCTTGGATCACCACCGAAGCAGCGCCCTCCCGAGCGGCGGCAATCAATCCGAAAGCTCTTTGATCGGGAACTTCTTGAACGCCCTGTCGACCGCCTTCGTCACCTGCTTGTCCAGGTCATTGCCGACTTCCTCGGTGACCTGGGCGCGATAGACCAAAGAGCCCGTCGCGCGTTCTATGACGTCTACGGTCAGCGATCCCTCCAGGTACGGACGGGTCCACACGTTGTCGTAGTAAGACCCTCCCCAGTATCCATACGGACGCCGCCAGTATCCCCGGCGCCCATGCCAGCCCGGGTAGCCGCTCCAGCCCGTGCTCACAATCTGGGTTCGTTTGGTGTCGCGGTTCGAGACGCGAACGACCAACTGGGACCGGTCGTCGGTCGACTCGATCCCTCTCGCCAGTAACTCGTTCGTCACTGCCTGGCGAAGGCGGTTCTCGGCCAGTGTGTTCTGCTCGTCCACGACGCCGTCGGCGCGAACCAGTGGGCCAACTTCCACGCTGAAGGTCCGGTATCTGCTGAAGTCCTTGTGACGATCGAAGTCCACGCGGACGTCCGCGGCCAGCGCGGTGCCAGAAAACGCGAGAAGAAAGGAACTGACGAGGAGTGTGCGCAACATGACGACCGATCCTTCGCGGAGGGCACAGAGACAGGCGTCGTGGCCCCCACACCACTTAGGACGCAACCGCCTTCGGCTGGGTTCGATTCCGTGGTGACGCCGTTGGCAATCGCCGAAACCCCGACGAAACGACATGTCGGTTGCAGACGTCATACAAGGGATCGCCCAAGCATGACCTGACCGCTGCAGAGCTGTGCTGACCACGGGCCGTGGATTAGGTAAGACCCGCGCAGCGATATGATGGGTCAGATGCGCCCGCTGCTCTTGGTTCTGGCCACCGCTTTTCTGGTTCCACAGGCCGCTCCTAAGTCTCCAGCTATCGACTTGGTCGAGCTCGCACGCGTGCCAGACGGCGGCATTCAACCTGAAATCGCCATCGACCGGGTAGGCGTCGTTCACATGGTTTATCTCGCCGGGGAGCCGAGTACCGCCAACGTCTTCTACGTCCCATCGTCGGACGGCGGAAAGACGTTTTCGCGCGCAGTGCGGGCGAACAGTCAGGACGGGTGTGCCATCGCGACGGGCACCCTTTGAGGGCGCACGCGTTCACCAGTGGGAGATCAGCGCCTGCCCAATGACGAGCTTGTCTGTTGTGGCAGGGAGCCGGGTGCTTCGCGCCTGGGAAACAGACGGTCAGGTCTACTTCAATTCGACGGATGCCGGCGACCCACCGAAGGCGCCGCCGGTGACTGCAGACAGCGAGCAAATGCGCCGGAAGCACCCACGCCTCGCCGTCAATTCGAAGGGCGCAGTGCTGCTCGCGTGGACCGCGGGCACCTCGTGGGGCCGCGGCGGGTCGCTCGGTTGGCAAGTCTTCGGACCGGACGAGCGGCCAACCGCCGTCAGAGGCGCACAGGCTGGCGTCCCGGCATGGAGCTTCACCGCAGTCGTTGCGCGGCCGGACGGGGGCTTCACGATCTTCTACTGAACGTTAAGACCCGTCTCGCGATGGACAGAACGATCACGGTGTTGATACGGCGCCGGTCATTATTGTCAGTGGACGAGCTTGGCTTGCATCGTCGCTCCGCGCCGCAAGTCGTTCAATAGGCGTCGCTTGCTCGTTGGGACAGCCGGTGGCTCCAGTGGCAGAACGCTTGCGGCACCCAGCCTGAACCGGAGGTGGCCAATGAAGCGGCTGATTTGTGCGACCGTTGCTGGTTTGTTGCTGGGCAGTACGGCCGTCTGGTCCTCACCCTCACAGGGCAAGGGCAAGAACAAGGCCGGCCAGGAAAAGGCAAAGGGCAAAGCCACGGATACAGGTGTGGCCATCCACGTGGTGTTTGCCTCTGCAGACGTGACCATCCTGAGAACCCACTATGCCCCTCGGTATCGCAACCTGCCGCCGGGGCTCCAGAAGAAGGTCGCTCGCGGGGGTCAACTTCCGCCAGGGTGGCAGAAGAAGTTCGAACCATTCCCGGTCGTCCTCGAGCGCCAGCTCCCGGTGCTGCCACCAGACTGTCGGAGGGGCGTGATCGACGGCCACGCCGTGATTTACAACTCGCGCACGAACGTGATCATCGACGTCGCTGTGCTGTTCTGACCGACGCGTGAGGGTCAGGCGCCGCATTTGGCGAAATTGAACCCTGGCCGCCTATATCCGCGTAGACGCATGCGCTCGGTTCCGAACGTGCGAGTCAGGTCGGGCGGTGCACAGGTCGATTGGTAACCAGCATGCCGGCCCCAACAGCGGCGACGGCGATGGATACAAAATGCGCAACGCTAAGTCCGAACGCGATGCGCTCGTTCACCCGGATGAACTCGATCACGAATCGCAGTGTGCCTGCAGCGAGCAGATAGCGCCCCAGAACGATCGCGTCCGAAATACCGTTGCGGCGCCACTGGAGCAGCAGCCATCCAAGCACGCCAAGGCCGATGGCCTCGTACAACTGCGTGGGATGAACAGACACTGTCGTCGGCGGCAGCCCTTTGGGGAAAGCGACGCCCCAGGGAAGATCCGTCGGTCGCCCGTAGTCGTCGCCGACGAGACAGCATCCGATTCGGCCGATCAAGTGCCCGAACGCAAGCGCCGGAGTAGCCGCTGCGAGAATCGAGACGATGGGCCACCCTCGCACGATGATGTAGGCAAGACCGGCACCGACCCCGCCAATCAGCCCGCCGTACCAGCTCAAGCCGCCACGCGCGAACAGCAGCTCGGTCAGTGGTGCTTCGCCTGCATGCTCGAGGGTCCAGAGCAACTTCGCACCGACGAGCCCGCCGATGACGCCGATCATTCCGGCGTCTGAGGCGTCAGGCGGCAGACCTGACCGCCGCAGCTCGCGGCGAAACAGCCACAGGCCGACCAGCGCGGCGAGAGCCACCATCACGCCAAAGCTGGTGACCTCGAACGAGCCTATTCGGAACAGGACCGGGTACATCCTCTGCCCAGCGCCATGCGCTTAGCCCTGGCCGGTTGTTTCATCTCAATCCTCATGGGGCCTTTCGTGGGCGAGAGCGTATCCGGGAATGGCCAGCGCCGCGACGAGCGGCGCGCCAAGAATGAACCGCCTAGTCATCTTGTCGTCCTGAGTGTTTGTGTGGGGTAACCGGTGCGGCAGGCGGCTTGTCGCGTCCGCCTTTCAGAAACTGCTCTTCTTCGATCTGCTGCCGGATCTCCGCGGGAGCCTTTGGATTGAGTGCTTCCATCTCCTCGAGCTCCTCCGGCGTCAGCTTCGGCAGCCGTCGGATGAAGTGCACGAGATGCCAACTTGCTGTCTCCCCGTCTTTCGTGCCGGTGCTCCACGCCGGCATTCCCGTGAACCTGATGCCGTTCTCGATGATCCAGAACAGCTCGCCGTCCGACAGGTTCTGCGTCTGCGGCAGACGCATGTCAGGAGCCTTGGGCCACAGCCCGCTGCCGATAGCTGTCTTGCCGCTGCCATCGTTGGCGTGGCAGATCGCGCAATGGTCGGCGAAATGCGCGCGTCCATCGGCGATGACTTCGCTTGAGTACTCGACTGGGTTTGCGACGGCCTTCGCCCGTCGTGCGATGGCCATATTCCGCACCCGCCCCGCGAGGAACTCTTCCACCCGTCCAGGCTGCTCCTTCGCACTGACACCGCCGTTGACGACGTACCAGAGACCGATCGCACCCATCACGACGGCCAGTCCGAGGAGCAGCAGAAACGCCTTGAGCACAGATCTCATACGTGCCTTATCCCTTCGGCTTGTTCGTGGTTATTGGGCGCGGACATTTCGTCAGTATATGATCCCGTCCATGGCCATCCGCACGACATCGCTTGCGGTGCTTGCATCGATCGTCGCGATCGCGACCCTGTCCGCGCAACTGCCCAGTGGCATCTCGTGGTCGCCAACTGTAGAGCCTGTTCAGACGCCAGCGGCGGCCGGCAGCGCTCAGCCGCAGTTGTCGACGTCGGATCGCGGCATCATCCTCAGCTGGGTCGAGCGGCAAGAGCAGAAGGCGACGCTGAAATTCTCGGAGCGGACGCCGAACGGTTGGTCGGTGCCCCGAGCGCTGGCCTCGGGCAGCGATTGGTTCGTGAACTGGGCGGACGTGCCGTCGGTGATTCGGCTGGCTAACGGCACGCTGGCAGCGCACTGGCTTCAGAAGAGCGGGCCGGATACCTACGCATACGACGTCCGTCTTTCGCATTCGAAGGACGACGGCAAGACGTGGTCGCCATCGTTCACGCCACATACCGACGGCACCAGGACGGAGCACGGGTTTGCGTCGCTGTTCCAGATGCCTGGTGCCGGCCTGGGCCTCGTCTGGCTGGATGGTCGCGCGATGAAACCACAGTCTGGGCATGGCGGACACGGCGCGGCTGACAGTGGGGCCATGAGCGTGCGCTTCGCGACGTTCGATGGCAAGTGGCAGCAGACATCTGAACTCCCTGTGGATCTTCGTGTGTGCGAGTGCTGTCCCACGGCGGCGGCGGTCACTGCGGAGGGCCCGATCGTCGCGTATCGCAACCGGAGCGAGGACGAGATTCGGGACATCTACATTTCACGCCTCGAGGACGGGAAGTGGACCGGGCCGAAAGCGGTCTATGAAGACGGGTGGAAGATCGCCGCCTGTCCGGTGAATGGCCCGATGTTGAGCGCGCGAGGACGTGACGTGGCGATCGCGTGGTTCACGGCTGTGGGCAATCAGCCCCGTGCCTTCGCCGCGTTCTCCAAAGATGCGGGCCGCACCTTCGGCTCGCCGATTCGCCTCGACGATGCCGAATCGTTGGGTCGGGTCGATATCGAGCTGTTGCCGGATGGATCAGCCGTGGCGAGCTGGATCGAGTTCGCTGACCAGCGTGCGCAGTTCAGGGTGCGGCTCGTGGAGCGGTCCGGCGCGACGTCACCTGCCGTGACGGTGTCGGGACTTGATGGCGGGCGCGCAAGCAGCTATCCACGCATCGCGCGGCATGGTGACGAGCTCGTGTTCGCCTGGACGGAAAGCGCAGATGGCCGTTCCCAGGTTCAGACGGCCGTGGCGCGTTTCTGAGTCGCGACAAGCCGCTGGTCCAGTACCGCCGCTATTGCGCAACGATAGTGCCACGCAGCATGTTCATGCCGCAGGCGAACGCCAGTTCCCCACTCGACGGCGTGAGCTCGATAACGATCGGCTGGTTGAGCGGCAGTGCACGTGTGATCTTCAGCGAGGGGAAGGTAACCTCCGTCGCGCACGTCTTGTCGCTGGTGCGGACGAATGTGATGCGCGCCGGAACACCTGCGCGCAGCGTCAATCGCGATGGCTCGAACGCTTGGTCCCCTACAATGACGCGCGCCGTCTGTACCTCGGGCTTCTTCGCCATCGCGCTGGAATCCGACGACCCCCCAGAGGATGGTGTCGGTGCCGCCGCCGATTGTGTGCGTAAGCCCAATCGCTCCCGCTCGGCACGCACGTAGAAGCTTCCTTCGGAGACGACCAGGTCGCCCGCGTTTAGACCAGCGAGAACAGGTACCAGGTCGCCAGCCGCGTCGCCAAGGCGCACCTCGCGCTCGACGAACTTCCCTGGCTCCTTCGGATTCACGAGATACACGACGTGACGGTCGCCGACGTTCTGAACCGCGCTGCGTGGCATCAGCAGCACCGAGACCTGACCTGGATCCCCTACCGACACCTCGGCCAACATGCCAAGTCGCAGCTCGGCCCGAGGATTTGGGACCTCGACCCGCACCTTGGCGGTGCGCGTCTCTGGACTCACCTGCGGGTCGATATAGCTAATCCGTCCTTTTTCGGCGACGTCCGGATACGCCGCCGTCGTGACTGTAGCGGGACTGCCGATGCGAACCCGTGAGAAGTCCTTTTCGTACACGTCCGCAACGACCCACACTGTCGACAGATCGACCACGGTGAACAGCTTCGTCGCGGCGTCGACATTCAAGCCCACGTTCGCCAGGCGTTCTGTCACGATGCCAGCGATGGGCGCCGGCACGCTCATGAGCGGGGCCTGGGGCTTTCCAGGACTCACGCTGTCGGCTGCAGCCCCGGAGACGCCGAGCAGCTCGAGCCGCGAACGCGCCCTTTGGACGTCGGCGGTGCGCGCCGTGTGCTCCGCGTGAATGCGCTCCAGCTCCTGACGACTGGCGGCGCCGATTTCAACGAGCTTCTCCGTCCGGCGGAGCTCCTGTTCGTGCGCCTCCAGTTCCGCTCGCACGGAGATGAACTTCGTCCACGCTTCCGCGAGCTCCGGGCTGAAGATCTGTACAAGTGTCTGACCCTGCTTGACGTGCTGGCCCAGCTCCACGAGCACGCGAGTAATTCGTCCGGCCACGAGCGGTGTGACGACGACCTGCCTGTACGCGTTGGGCCCTACCACGCCAGGGATCCGCATCGCTGTTGCAGCGTTCCCCGTGCTGACGGCCGTGACCGTTATGCCCGCGCGTTCCAGAGCCTCCTTCGTCAGCGTGACTGTTACATCGGGCAATGACGCACCAGGCGCAGCGGCCGATGCGCCGGGCGACGCTTCTGATGTGTCCTTCGGTGGCGGCGCGGGCTGCTGCGAGGCCCGAGTCAGCAGATAGGCGGCCGCGGCACCGGTCGCCACCAGGAGAACGGCAATGACGGCTGCAACCGCCCATCGCAGCGATAGCCGCGAATTGTCAGTCATCGCACCTCTCCCAGCGCGCGCCTCAGCGCGGCGCGTGCCTCCCATGCCTCCCGGAGCGCGTTGGTGTAAGCGTGTTCGACCTCCAGGTATCGGCGCTGCTCAGCCAGCATGTCGAACACCGTCGCCCGACCCAGTTCGAACGTCTGCGCGACGACGTCGAGGTTCTGCCGCGCGAGTGGCCGGGCACTGCCGGCGTACAGTGCTACGGCACGCTGCGCCTGTGTGTCGCGCGCCTCTGCTGCGGCGACTTCCGCACGCGCCGCCAATTCCGCCGCCTCGCGGCGAGCCTCCGCGCCAGAGCGCTCTGCCTGTGCCGCCGCAAGCTGTCCCTGGTTACGGTTCCACAGCGGCAGCATCACCATGGCTCCCCCGGCGACGTAGTGAAAGCCCCCTCTGACCCGCTCCAACTGGCCACCGGTGCCGAATCCCTGCTGAGGAAACCCTGCATCCATCCGCATGTAAGCGCCGAACAGGCTCACGTCGACACGCCCTTCACGGCGCGCCTGCTCCACGCGCGCTTCTGCTAATCTCACGCGCGTGTCTGCTTCAAGCACGTCGGGCCGTTGTGTCAAGGGCGTCGGCGCTGTCGCAGGGACGGCCACCGCCGGCTGCCGCCCGCCGATGAGGTTCTCGAGCGAGTCGCGGAGGACGAGCGGCTGCTCCGGAGGCATGCCGAGCAGCCGTTTGAGCTGCACGAGTGCGGCATCGGCGCGGCCACCGGCGAGTAGTCGCTCGGCCTCCAACCGGCGTAGTTCCACATCGAGCAGGTCGCGCTGGAGCGGGGGCGTCGCCCCCTCCTGAACTCGAGCGCGCATCAGCTCGAACTGGCGACGGACGGCTACGACCAGGTCGTCAGCAACAGCCAGGTCACGCACTGCCGCGACGGTGGCGCCATACTGCATTCGCACCTCCGCCGCGAGTATGCGCTCGCGATCTGCAACGGCGAACTGCGTCGCTTCCAGCTCGCGATCCGCGGTCTGCACCCGCCCGCGCTTGCGGAACAAGTCCAACGGCCACTCGACACTGACTGTGGTTTGATTGTCCGTTCCAGCCGGCTCCTCACGGTGCTCGAAGGAGAGCGTTGGATTCGGCCGCAGAGCCGCCTGCTGTCGGAGGCCCTGCGCGACGGCAACGTCTGCGCGTACGGCGCGGACTGACGGCTCGCGCTCGAGCGCACGCGCAATCGCCGCCTCGAGCGTAATGCCGGCCTGCTCGTCCATGTACTGCGCGGCGGACGTACCGGTGGTCAGGGTTTCTTGGCCGCGCACCGCAGGTGCCGTCAAGAGCGCAGCTACGGTCGTGGCCAGAATAAGTCGACGCGCGATCATTGAACCGTCCCTTCGAAGCTGACAGAGCCGTTCCCGGCGGGGCCGCTCCATTCGATGCTCATTTGCCAGGCGCCCGCCATTCCGAACTCAGCGGTCGCGGTGTATCGTCCGGGGACAACGGCAGGCGTCGCCTGCACGTTGCCCGGCATCACCATGCCGGGCATTGGCATGTTCGCGCTGGCTCTCACCGTGCCGACGTCCAACAGCTCTCCAGTCGCGGATCGGAACTCGATGGTGAACGTGTTGCGGCCGCTGTGGAGCGTGCCCGTCGGCGAGAGCAGGACGATTTCCATCCGTCCAGATCGGACCGTCTGGACAACGCCGGATTGCGTACCTGTTGCTCGGTCGCCGTTGGTAGTATTTGTGGACAGCCGCCATACCATTCGCGCGCCGCCGGCGAGCACGGCCAGAATCACAGCGGCGAGCACCAGGCGACGCGCTCCCACTGGCGTTCGCCCTTCAGATGGCAGCACCTCGTGCTGAAGGCCCAGCTGCCGTTCGCGAATCCAGAAGAAGATCACAGGCGTCACGATGAGGACGTGGAGCAGCGATGAGATCATCCCGCCAAGCACGGGCGTGGCGAGCGGCTTCATCACTTCCGCACCGACGCTCGTGCTCCACATGATCGGCAGCAAACCGGCGACGACGGTCGATACCGTCATGACCTTCGGACGCAGCCGAAGCAGGGCGCCCTCCATGACGGCGTCTCTCAAGGCAGCCCGGGTGAGCGTGCCGCCTGACTGCAGACGTTTCCTCTCGACCGCCTCCTCGAGATAGATGACCATCACGACGCCGGTTTGGACGGCGGTGCCGAAGAGCGCGATAAACCCGACCCAGACCGCGACCGAGAAGTTGTAGCCCAACAGCCAGAGCAGGTACACGCCCCCGGTCAGCGCAAATGGCACCGCAAGCAAGACATGTGCAGCTTCGACAGCCGACCCGTAGGTGAAGTACAGCAGCACGAAGATGATCACCAGCACGATTGGGATCACGATCTGCAATCGTTGCCGCGCTCGCTCCTGGTTCTCCCAGCGGCCGCTCCAGCCGATGTAATAGCCAGCCGGCAGTGCGACCTCGCGTCCGACGGTCTCGCGCGCTTCCTGAACGAAGCCGCCGACGTCACGCTCCTGCACGTTGAGCAGCACGGTGGCGAGCAGCAGCCCGTTCTCCGACGAGATCATGGCCGGACCCCGTGCGTGCTCGATCCGCGCCAGTTGCGCAAGAGGGATCGCCGCGCCACCCGGCGCGCTGACGAGCACTGTGCCGAGCGCCCTCGGATCCGCTCTGTACTCGGGCCCGTATCGCACACGCACGGGAAACCGGGACCGGCCTTCGATGGTCATCGTCAATACCGTCTCGCCAACGGCGTTCGCAATCACGCTCTGGACGTCGCCTACGCCGATTCCGTACCGAGCCGCGGCCGCACGATCCACGTCGATATTCAGGTACTGCCCGCTGGTGACCTGCTCGGGGTACACGTTGCTGGATCCGGGCACGCGACGCACGACGTCGGCCACCTGTCGCGCGAGCCTTTCGAGCATCGCGAGATCATTCCCGAAGATCTTCACGCCCACTTCCGACCGGATGCCGGTCGTCAGCATGTCGATCCGATTGATGATCGGCATGGTCCAGATGTTCGACACGCCCGGCAGCTGTACTGCCCGACCCATCTCTGCGCGCAGCCGATCGAGTGTCATGCCGGGACGCCACTGGTCGCGCGGCTTCAGGTGGACCACGGTCTCTGTCATGTTCAGCGGCGCGGGATCGGTCGAGGTCTCGGCGCGCGCCACTTTCGCGACAGCGTAGGCGACCTCAGGAAAGGACGTGAGGATCTCGTTCTGCTTTGCCGCGATCCTGGTGTTCTCCTCGAGCGAGATGCTCGGATCGGCGATCGGCATGAACATGAGATCGCCCTCATTGAGGGGCGGCATGAACTCGCTCCCTATTCCTCTCGCGAGAAACAGCGCCCCTGCGAACAGCAGGGCGGCGACCGCGACCGTGAGCACGCGTCTCGCGAGCGCGAATTCGAGAGCGGGTCGGTACACGCGGTGCAACCCACGCATGACCGGGTTGTCGTCCTCGGCGTGGAACTTTCCGCCGAGCAGCAGGCTGCACAGTACCGGCACGAGGGTGACCGCCACGACGGTGGCGGCAAGGACGGCGAACGTTTTGGTGAAGGCGAGCGGGTGGAACAGCTTCCCTTCCTGTCCTGTCAAAGCAAAGACGGGAATGAACGCCAACAGGATGATTGCCATCGAGAAAAACACGGGCCGGCCAACGAGACGCGTCGACTCCAGCACGGTTTCCCACACACGACGGCGATCGCGGGGATCCACCCCGCGCTGCTCCATGAACCGGAATGCGTTCTCGGTGACCACGATCCCCGCATCGACGAGCACGCCGATGGCGATCGCGATACCAGCCAGACTCATGATGTTGGAGGAGATGCCGGCGTAGTACATCCCGAGGAATGACATCAGCACTGCCAATGGCAGCGGAATTGTCACGATGAGAATGGATCGGAAGTGCATCAGGAAGACGACGTGCGCCAGCGTAACGAGGACGATTTCCTCGACGAGCGCCCTGCGGAGCGTGTCGACTGCCTGCTCGATCAGCGTGGACCGGTCGTAAAACGGTACGATCGTGACGCCCTCTGGCAGTCCCGGTTCGATCTGGACGATTCTGGCCTTTACGGCATCGATGACATCCTTTGTGTTCACGCCTGTGCGCGCGACCACGACTCCCCCGACGGCCTCGTTCGTGCCCTTGACGAGCGAAGCCACTCGAAAGGCATTGCCGATCTGCACGGTGGCCACCTGCTCGACGTACACGGGAACGCCGTTCGACGCGCCGATGACGATCTTTCTGATGTCTTCGACCGACGCAATCAAGCCGACACCGCGGACGATGAGCCACGCGCCGTTCGATTCCAGAACATTCCCGCCGACGTTCAAATTGCTGTCGCGAACGGCCGCGACGACGGCACCGAGAGGCAGGTTGTATTGCCGAAGGCGATTTGGATCGACGTCGACTTGATACTGCTGGACGTGACCGCCGACTGACGCGACTTCGGCCACGCCGGGCACGGCATTGAGCTGGTAGCGGATGAACCAGTCCTGCAGACTCCGCAACTCGCGCAGCGAATGGGTGGGGCTCTCGACGGTGTACCAGAACACGTGGCCGACGCCTGTCGCATCAGGTCCGAGTGTCGGCGTCACGCCTTGGGGAAGACTCTTCGCGACGAGGCTCATGCGCTCGAGCACCCGCGCACGCGCGAAATACAGATCGACGTCGTCCTCGAACACGACGTACACCATTGAGAACCCGAACGCCGACTGCGATCGCACGACGCGCACGCCCGCCAGCCCCTGAAGGTTGACCGTCAGCGGGTACGTGACCTGGTCCTCGACCTCCTGCGGACTATGGCCCTGCCAATCGGTGAAGACAATCACCTGGTTGTCTGACAGGTCAGGAATCGCGTCAATCGGCGTGGCCCTGAGCGCCCACCATCCCCACCCGGCAAAGCCGAGAAAGAGCGTGATGACGATGAACCGATTCCGAAGTGAGAGCTCGATGAGTCGATGAATCATGTTTGACACTCGTCGGGGTGCGCGCGTGCGTGTGCGCGCCACTACAGCGCCCGGACGTGCGGCCCGAGCGGGCACACGAGACGACTGTCAGTGGCTAAACGAGAAAGACGGAGAGGAGAACGTGCTTGGGGACTGGGCTTGCCGGAATCGGAGCAACTGTCCGCCACGCGTCGCTGAGGACAAAAGCGGGGATGCTCACCGGGAGAACGATTGCGGATCCGAGAACGGCAGAGGAGATCGTGGTCGCGAAGGTCGGTGTCGACTGACTCGACTCTTCATGTTTCGAAGAAGCGCAACAACCGTCTGCTTGCGCCTGCGTGATGACGCGTCGGGTGCCGGAGTCGTGTGAGTCCGACTTGTGCATCGGACACGCACCGCCTTCGGAGCAGCACGCCATGCGAGCTTCTGGCGTGGCGGCCCACCCAGCACACAGGGTCACATTTCCGGCCAAGAGTGCCAGGCTCAGCGCGACCGCCGACACCCGCTGGCTGAAGATCACCACCCCTGTAGGATGCTCGACCGCAGCCCCGGTGTCAAACGCTGATCCCTGGGACGGGGCGTATAATCGCGCCGTGCGCAGGCTGTTTGCCGCTGTCGTGCTGGTCCTCTTCGCGTCCTTGAACGCGATCGATGGTGTCTGCTGCCCGGATGGCTGCACGCACGAGCAAGAGTCATCTTCGCGACAGCACAACCCGGAGCCACCCGATGGCACCTGCCTGCTGTGTCTTGGCGGGGTCGATCTCTCGCTGCGGCAGGATCTATCGTCCTGCGGCATCGTCACGGACCCCGTAGGACTGGCGCCCTTAGGACATCACCTCGACGCGCCGGCAGACCCGCTGGAGCATCCTCCGCGCTCTTAGCGTTCGACATTTCCCCCACTTACGGAAACGAAGGGACCGGTGCGTACAGCGCCCGGGGCGGAGAGGTGTATGCGTTCGGTTTTACTGGTTGGTGTTCTGCTGTCTTTTCAGGCCTCGGTGTTCGATGCCCAGGAGCAAGTGGCCACAGTTCGCGTCCAGGTCCGCGCCTCCGACAAGCCTGTTGAGGGTGCAGAGGTGGTCGTCGCCGGCGTGACACACCGCACGGACACCGCAGGTACGGCGACCATTACCACAGCACCAGGCAAAGTCGACGTCACGGTACTGAGGACGGGGTTTGCTACGGCGACGGTCTCCGTACAAGTCGCCGCCGGTGCACAGCAAGACGTTCTGGTGGAGTTGCAGCCAGAGCCGACCGTCGAAGAGACGGTCACCGTCGTGGCGACGACGCGTACAGACAAGCGTCTCGAAGATCAGCCGATGCGCGTCGAGGTTCTCGCACGCGAAGAAATCGAAGAGAAGATGCTGATGACGCCTGGCGACATCGTCATGATGCTGAACGAAATGGGTGGTATGCGGGTGCAGGCGACGTCGCCGTCGCTTGGCGCCGCGAGCGTACGGATCCAAGGGATGCGGGGCCGATACACCAGGGTGCTGTCGGATGGACTGCCGCTGTTTGGTGACGTGGGTGGTCTTGGCCTGCTGCAGATTCCGCCCATGGATCTTGGACAAGTTGAAGTCATCAAAGGCGTGGCGTCGGCGCTGTATGGAGCTGGGGCAATGGGCGGGGTCATCAATCTGCTATCGCGACGTCCAACCGGTAAGGCACAGGAGGAGTTTTTGCTGAACCGCTCGACGCGCGGCGCGACGGACGCCGTCACCTTTCTGTCAGTGCCTCTCCCGCGCGGATGGAGTGCTTCGTTGCTCGGCGGCGGTCACTGGCAGGACACCACCGACGTGAACGACGACGCGTGGGCTGATCTGCCAGGCTACACGCGAGCGGTCGTGCGGCCGCGGTTCTTCTGGGAGGGGGGAAATGGCCGGACGTTCTTCGCGACGACGGGCTTCACCCACGAGAACCGCAGCGGAGGCACACCGGACGGCCAGGTGCTCGCGGTCACCGGGGAACCGTACGTCGAAGCCCTGGAGACCCGACGGTACGACGCGGGCGCGGTGGGTCAATTCCTCATCAAGGAACGATACGTGGTGACGGCTCGGGCGGCCGTCGCGCGCCAGAGCCACGATCATCAGTTTGGCGAAGTCCTGGAGCGCGATCGGCACGATACCGCCTTTGGCGAAATGGCGGTGCGTGGAACCGCGGGCCGCCAGACGTGGGTCGCTGGGTTCGCCATCGAACGCGACGTCTATACGCCCCGCGATGTGCCGCAGTTTGGCTATTCCTTCACTGTGCCAGGCGTATTCGTCCAGTACGACGTCAACCTGACGCCCACATTGGCGCTGTCTTCAAGTGCGCGGGTGGATGTCCACAGCGAGTACGGTACGTTCTTCAGTCCCCGCGTCTCGGCGCTAGCACATGCCGGACGGTGGACCAGCAGACTGTCGGTTGGGACCGGATTCTTCGGGCCCACTCCCATCACCGAAGAAACAGAAGCCGCTGGGCTGTCCCGTTTGGAGCTCGAACGGCCGCTCGAGGCTGAGCGCGGGCTGAGCGCGTCGTTTGATCTATCCCGTACCGACGGGCCGCTCTCGTACACCGCGATACTGTTCACATCCCGCATCGCTGACCCGCTGCACGTCGAGCGCTCACCATCATACGTGCTCCGCACCTTACCCGACCCGACGACGAACGTGGGGCTTGAGCTCTTGGGAACGCTGCGCCGCGCGCCATTTTCCGTGACCGCGACATATACCTATGTCCGAGCTCGCGAGACCGTCGACGCAATTGAGGAGGACGTCCCGTTGACGCCGCGCCACAGCGCGGGAATCGTCGGGATGTGGGAGAAGGAGGACTTAGGGCGCGTGGGGATTGAGTGGTACTACACTGGCCAGCAGAGCCTTGAGGAGAACCCGTATCGAGCCGTCAGCGAGCCGTACATGATTCTGGGACTGCTGGCGGAAAAGCAGTTCGGACGCGTCCGGTTGTTCATCAACGGAGAGAACCTGACGGGTGTGCAGCAGACCCGCTGGGATCCGGTGCTTCGCCCCACCCGAGCGGCAGACGGTCGATGGACCGTAGATGCGTGGGCGCCGCTCGAAGGCCGCAACGTAAACGGAGGGCTGCGTGTGCGATTCTGACTCGCTACACCCTCTTCGGGGCAGAGCCGATGATGACCAAGGCACCAGAGACGTTACTCGGCAACACGCGCGCGGCGGCCGGCCCATGAGCAATGGGTCCTGACAAGGTCCCATTTGATCCACTCTTCATGACCCGGCTTGACGAGGCTCGAGTGGCGCAGCTGACGGCCGCTGCGGTCCGGACACGTGAGGTTCAACGAAAGGACGGCGTTCGTGGTCGGATCTCGTTCGAAGATGAAACTCGCCGGCTCGGAATCCGCGTGGCCCCAGCTCTCGGACGTCGTGAACCCGCTCTTGTCGAAGGTGTACTGGGTCCAGGTGCCGTCCGATCGCCGCGTATCGGTCTGGACGACGTCGGATCCTTCGAGCTTGTAAGTGAAATTGAAAACGAACGGCTCGGACCCGTCGGCGTACCGGTTCACCTGTTTGATGCAGCGGCCGTTCTCGTCGTACGAATTCTCGATATCCGTCCCCGGCTCGAGGATCGTCGCCAGCTCATCGCGATCGGTGTAGGTGTAGCGATGAACGATCTCGTCGCTTGATGTGACGCGCGCCAGGCGGCCACGATCGTCGTACTCGTATCGAACCTCACGCTTCGTGCTGTCATGCGCGCGGGAGACCCGGCTCTGCTCGTCGTAGTCGAACGCAATCCAGCGATCGGCTCCCGCCTCCATCCTCAATAACCGACCCGCCGCGTCGCGCCGGTAGTCGGTGACGTATCCGTCGGCATCGCGGTGCCGAACGATGGAACACACGCTCTTCTCGTCGGGCCCGCAGGGCCGAAACCGCGAAAGGCTGCCGTCGAGCCGGCGCAGCGCCCAGTCCATGCCCGTCCAGCCCAGACGAGCGCCCCGCCATTCGCCGGCTGAGGTGCGATGCCGGAACATCGCGTTGAACACGGTTGTACCGGATGAGGTTCGCCTGAACCTGACGGGCGCCTCGCCTGGCCGGACCAATCCTGCCCACTGGAACTGCTTCCCGTCGCCGACGACATACCACTCGCCGGCATGCGTTGTCCCGATTCCAAACTCCTTGGATGCGCGATAGCCCGATACGTACGTTCGCCGCAGGATGAGCGGAGGCGTGCCTTCTACGACCAGGTCGTCGTTCAGCCGAATGTACATCCCGAGGTCGAGGCTGACGTGTCCCTTGTGAAGCGGAGTGTGTGGCTCCGTGACATCATGGACGGCCTCGCGCTGATGGGCTGGAAGCAGGAGGAATATCGCGCCGGAGGTCACCGGCCCGACAAACAGGGCCCCGACGATCACCAGGCAGAAGCCGACCACGCCGAACAGGGACTTTCGCAAGCGGCAGTTCGGCGGCAACAGCTCTGCCAACGCCAGTACGATGGAATGCGCCGATTAAACGTCGAGGCCGAGGTGTCGCCCTCACACTTCCGGGGCCAGTGTTACGAATCTGATCGATTAGAGGGCGTGTGTGTCCTTGACCCGTCACTGACGCCGATCATAGGCTGCTGCCCGCAGGGATCTCGGAGAACGACTGCTGCACCAGAATGCTGCGACCAACACGGCGTTTCGTTCTCATCGGCCTGGGTTCCCTATTGGTCTTGGCCGCCGCGGGTGCTCTGTACCAGGACGTGAGCGTCCAGCGCGAGGCCAGGCGGTTTCCGCCGCCGGGCAGGCTCGTCGATGTCGGCGGGCACCGGTTGCACCTGGTCTGCCTCGGTGAAGGCGAACCGACCGTTGTGTTTGAGTCGAGCGCATTTGGGAGCTCGCTCAGCGCTGAAGCGGCGCGCATGGAGGTTAGTGCAGAGACACGAGTCTGTTCGTATGACCGCATGGGCACCGGGTGGAGTGACCCGAGCTCTGGCAGGATCTCTGTCGGTATGCTTGCGGACGACCTGAAGGTTCTGCTCGATCGTGCCGGGCTCGCGGCTCCCTACGTGCTGGTTCCGGCTTCAATTGGTGGCCTGACAGTTGAGATGTTCGCGCGGCGCTATCCAGATCGTGTGGCTGGCCTCGTTTTTGTGGATGCCGCGAACAGTGCCAGCCAGATTCTCCATCGCGCTTCCGGTCTCAATTGGATGCACATCGAGGCGGCGTGTCTGGGCAGGCTCGCAGCACGGCTCGGGCTTCTGCGGCTCTTCGATCCCTTCGACCTCCGGCAGGATCCCTCGGACGCTGCCGCGCGGTCGGCAGCCCTGCTCTACCGCACGGAACGGATGGCGACCCTCTGTGATTTCGTGCGCGGGGTTCCGACGAGCCTGCAGGAACTGAAGGATGCTCCTCCCCTGGCCCCAGACGTGCCGCTGGTGGTCTTGATTGCGGAAACGAGTGAGGGGCGACTTCCGCCAGGTTTCGGGTCACTGGGCGAAGCATCGGCGGCGGACTCGCGCGAGTCCCAGAAACGGTTCGCTCAGCGCTCCACGCGCGGCACATGGCGCATCGTTCCGAACAGTGGTCACCTCATAGCCGCGAGTCAGCCGCACGCGGTCGCCAGCGCTGTTCTCGAGATGCTCGCGCTGTTTCGGCGCGCAGAGCGGCGGTAGGTTCCCTTCAACTCAGGTCAACGGCCATCATGTTCCGGCGATCGCGGAGGTACAAACGCGTCCCGACCAGGGCCGGCGGCGTCCACGCGAGCTCGGTCAGCAATTGAGCTTTCGCCGCGATCTTGAATCCCTGCGGCGAGGGGTAGGCGATCATGAGCGTGCCGTCCTGCGCGAGCGTAATCAGTTTTTGATCCGCCCAGACGAACGTCGCTTTCTGGATGCTGCGTTCCTGCCAGTGAATGTTGCCGCTCCTGGCATCAACGGCACTCAGAATGGCCTGGCTCCCCTTCCCCCCACTCGAAAAGTAGATCGCATCGCCGATCCGCATCGCATTGCTGTGATGGAGCCGCAGCCGATTGGAGCTCCACAATTCCGTGGCTTTCGTCTGCGAGCCATTGCGCTGCAGCTCGATGACCTTTGCACCTCCGTTGTACTCCGAGGAAACAAACAGCAGGTTGTCGGGGCCCCAGACCGGCGTGGCGATTGCAATCGAATACTCGGCTTTGAAAGGGACCTGCCACTGCGGGTCGCCGTTATGCGGATTCACCGCCAGAACCGCGCCATCCATGAGCAGCGCAACCTGCTCGAGTCCCCCGACGCTGATGAGCAGCGGCGAGGAGTAGACGTTACCGAAATCACCTTTGGCCCAGGCCACCTTGCCGTCCGCCTGCTGAAAGGCCATCACGGACTTTCCTGGTCCCCCGACCGGGACGATCACGGTTTCCCGAAACGCCATCGGGCTCGAGGCGTAGCCGTACATCAGACGTGAGCCTTGATGGGACGTTACGAGCTCCTGCGTCCAGAGCAGCTTGCCGGTCTTCTTCTCCAGGCATTGCAGGCGGCCGGCCACGCCGGTCGTGAACAACCGATCGCCCACCAACAGCGGCGTGGAATACGGGCCGTTCCCCATCTCTCCTGCCGCATCGCTCTGAAATCCCATGGGCGTCGTGTGTTCCCACAGCGTCTTGCCCGTTTCGGCGTCCGCCGCGAGCACGACTTCTTCTCGTGGCTTTCCGTACATCGTATAGAGCACGCCGTTCTCGACTGCGGCAGACGAATAACCCTCTCCGAGCGCCCGTTTCCAGATCACTCGCGGGCCGGCGGCCGGCCAAACGTCTTTCAGGCCGCTGGCCTCTGTCTGGAAGTTCCGGTGAGGTCCGCCCCACTGCGTCCATTGAGCAGATTGACCAGCTGGTGAGGGGCCCTTCGTGATTGGTTTGGGAGTCTGACTGAAGGCCGGCGCTGCCAGCACGATGGTGAGGAAGGTTCGTCGATCCATCTGTCGAGTCCTTTCCACAAGACGAGTCCGGAATCGGCGTGGTGCTACAAACATCGTGCCCGATGGGACCGACACGGAAGCGCTTGATGTCACTCGGTTTAGGCACCGAGGCAGCATATTGGGCTGTTCGGCAGCGGGCATACTGTTCCCGAAGACGGACGGCGCAGCCGAGCCAACCAATCCCCCACGGACTCCGTCCAAGCGTCTACAAAGTAGACTGAGGCATGGCCGACATCCCGCCGCTTGGCGAACTTGAACAGCTGATCCTGCTGACCATCCTGCGACTCGGGCCCGAGGCCTACGGGCTGTCGATTGCGCGCCAGCTCGAGGCGCAGGCGGGGCGGCGATTGTCGCGTGGCGCGCTGTACACGTCCCTCGACCGGCTCGAAACGAAAGGGCTTCTGCGCTGGAGGCTCGAGCCGGGCGGGCCGGAGCGCCAGGCGCTGCCCAAACGCGTCTACACCGTGTTGCCACGCGGGATCGGCGCGCTGCGATTGTCGCAGCGCGTGCTGCGCCGCATGTGGCGCGGTCTCGAGGACATCCTGAAGGAACAGCCGTGACGGGCCCGCCGAAGCTCGTCGACTGGCTGCTGCGCCGCTCGCTGCCGCCCGGACCAGCTGGCGATTCGATTCGCGGGGACCTGCTCGAAGAGTTTCTCGCATCGGGGAATCGGCCCGCCGACAGGCTCCGCTACACGGCACACGCGGTGTCGATCGCCTTCAGATACGGTTTGCGCCGCGCGCCTGGGACGCGGCACGACGCCACGCCACATAGGAGGGACGCGATGGAGACGATTCGTGAGGATCTGAAGTTTGCTGCACGTTCGCTGCTCAAGCGCCCCTCGTTTGCGTTGATGGTCATCGTCACGCTGGCGCTCGGCATCGGTGCGGCGACCGCGATCTTTTCGATAGTCGACGCGATTCTCATACGATCCCTGCCCTACGCCCAGCCTGAACGGCTCGTCGTGTTCAATGAGACAACTCCGCGCGGCCGGATGACGCTCGGGTGGCCGAACTACGTGGATTTCCGCGATCGCGCGACGTCGTTCGAGGCAGTGGCCGCCTACCAGGGCACCGCGTTCACCGTCCTCGATGGAAACAGGACCCAGCGCCTGAACGGACGCTTCGTCTCGTCCGGCTTCCTTGCCGTGGTCGGCGTTCAACCGCAGCTCGGGCGCATGTTCACGGCCGCCGAGGATCGCCTCGGGGCCGAACCGGTCGCCGTCATCAGCGACCGGTTCTGGACCGAGCAGCTCGGCGCCGATCCAGCGGCGATCGGCCGAACGCTCCGCACGAGCGAGAAAACTTTCACCATCATCGGTGTCTTGCCTCCACGGTTCCAGTTTGGCCGCGGAGACGACATTCTCGCGCCGATCGGGCCGAACGCAGTGCCGGACTCGGCCTTCGCCGGCCGGGGCAATCACGGGAATCTGTACGCAGTGGCCCGCTTGCGGCCAGGCGTCGAGCGCGAGCAGGCCCAGGCGGAACTGAAGCGCATCGCCGCCGACCTCGCGCGCGAGTATCCGAATACCAACACCGGCAACGGCGCCGAACTACAGATGCTGCGGGACCGTTTCGTCGAGCGTGTCGAGCCGACCCTCGTCGTCCTCATGGGCGCGGTGAGCTTCCTGCTCCTGCTGGCGTGCGCCAACGTCGCCAACCTGCTGGTGGCGCGCGGTGCGGCGCGCCAGCACGAGCTGGCGATTCGCACCGCGCTTGGGAGCAGCCGCTGGCGTCTGGTTCGCCACCTGTTGGCCGAGAGCATGCTCCTCTCGCTCGGCGGTGCGGTTCTCGGCGTTGCCCTCGCAATCTGGCTCGTCAGGACACTTGTGGCGATGGCGCCGCCCGACACGCCCCGGCTCGATCAGGTCGCGATCAATCGCGCCTCGCTGCTGTTCGCGCTCGCGGCATCTGCTGTTTGCGGCCTGCTCTTTGGCGCCTTTCCGGCACTCCAGACAACAGGTTCGCGCGGCGAGCACCTCCTCGCGCGCGCCAGCCGGACGAGTGCCGCCGTATCGCCTCGCAGGACGCGCCGCGTGCTCATGGGGGTCGAAGTCGCGCTTGCGCTCATGCTGCTCTCGGGCTGTGGCCTGATGATCCGCACGATGATGCAGCTGGCCGCCGTAGATCCGGGCTTTCGCGCGGATCATCTGCTGACGGCGCGCATCTCGTTGTCGGGCCAGCAGTGGAACCCCGCCGAGCGCCGGATCGCGTTCTACGAGCGGATGCTCGAGGCCGTCAGGGGGATCTCCGGGGTGACCGACGCCGCGCTGACACTGTCGCTCCCGATTGAAGGCTCGAACTGGGGCTCCATCTTCATCGTCAGCGGCAAGCCCATCCCACCGCGCGCCGAGCTTCCGAGCTCGGCGTTCGTGCCGGTGAGCGACACGTATTTTCGGACGATGGGGATTGCGACCAAGAAGGGGCGCGGGTTCGAGCCGCGCGACGGCGCCGGCTCGGCCACGGTCATCGTCATCAACGAGACGCTCGCGGCGCGAATGTGGCCCGGCGAAGATCCGATCGGCCAGAAGTTGAAGCAAGGGTGGCCGGAAGACACCACACCGTGGCGTGAAGTCGTGGGTGTCGTCGCCGACGTCAAGCTGCAGGGCGTCGATCGGAGCACGCCGATGCAAGTGTTTCTGCCGCTGACGCAGGAGACGCCGCGCGATATCGCGATCGTCGCGCGAACGGCCGTCGAGCCGGGTACCCTGTCCAAAGCCCTCGAGTCGGCCGTGCAGGCGCTCCAGCCGAACCTTCCCGTGATGCGCATCCTCCCGATGACCTCGATGATGAGCACCGCGATCGCAACCCGGCGCCTGTCGGCGATGATTCTGGCCGTGTTCGGGGTCGTCGCGATCCTGATTGCCGCTGTCGGCCTGTACGGCGTCGTCTCGCACAGCGTTACCGAGCGCACGCGCGAGATCGGTGTACGCATGGCGCTCGGCGCGGAACGGCGTACTATTCTCCGCCTGTTCATCGGACAGGGCCTGATGACCGCGCTGATCGGCACCGTGGCCGGATTCGCGGGGGCGCTCGTTCTATCGAGCTGGCTGCGGCAGCTTGTGTTTGGCGTGGAGCCGACCGATCCCCTGACGCTCGCAACAGTGGGGGCCTTGTTGCTGATCGTCGCCGCCATTGCCTGCTACATCCCCGCGCTGCGCGCGACAAGGGTCGATCCGCTCGTCGCGCTCAGAGCTGAGTAGAGGTGGAACCTCTATCTAACGCTGCAGCCGGCGCCGAATACCCTTCCGGGACTGCCGGGCACCGCTTCGCCGATCTTGCCGTCGCCATGCGCCCTGTGAGCGGGTTCAGCGTTGATGCTGACTTCGATCAGGTGGTACGAGCCGTTGCCGGTGCGGTGGCACAGTTGTACCTTCGGCCCCTGCTCTTCGCCTGGTGCCTGTCCCAGGTAGTGGCTGGTGTCCGAGTCTCTGACGGAGCCGGCGGCTGAATTCGCCGTCACCGTCCCGACGTTCCTGTACTGGCCCAATGTTGCGACGCCGGATCCCGTGCACGTCATCGACTGACCCACTGTGAGAGTCGTACCGGGGCAGCTGACCGTCACGTTGCGATCATCAACGACCACGACGGTGGTCAGGCCCACCGTGCCAGTATTGGTCACGAGGTATTGCCAGGTCACCGGCGTGCCCACCGCGATTGTCGGTCCAGGCGCCTCGTCGGCATCCTGCCCGTTTGTTGACTTCTTGATCCTGACGCTTGCTCCGACGGGCCGGCAGTCTCTGTCGAACACTTTCGTGGTGTCCCCCGGGACGGGATCGCCAATCTTGCCGTCACCGTGAGCCCGGTGGGCAGGTTCCGCATTGACGCTGACGTCGATCAGGTGGTACGAGCCGTTGCCGGTACTATGGCAGAGCGACACTTTTCCGCTCGATCGCGCTTCGTTCACGATTGTCGCGGTTGTGCCGTTCACGTTCACCTGGATCTGGATGAATTCCTCCTGGCCCACGTTGGCTAGCTGAGCGGTGGCGTTGACGGTCGCGTCTCTGAACAACAGTTGAACGTTGCCGGGAGGGACGCCGTCGATCTGGAATTGGCCCGCGGTCTCCACGACGGCCGAGAGGTTCGCTCCGACAACGGTAACGGTCAACCCAGCGGGCGGCCCGGCCGCCGCGCGGTTCACTGTGCCAGCGATGGTCGCTCCGGCCACCACGGATGGAGCGGTGGGCCCTGCGGGGCTGCCGCCGCCGCAGCCTGCGACAGCGATAAGCGCCAGGCATGAGGCAACGAGCAGCGTTCTGGTTGTAGTTTGCATGGGCTCCTCTCCAAGACGATCACGACCTTCTAGAGATTGCCGGGGGAGCAGAAGCAAGGCATATTCCGCAAAGGGCCGATCGGTAAGCCTCAACCGATCAGTAGTTTGAGGGCCCGCAGCATTTCCGGGCACGGTCTTCCGCCCCGACGTTGTTTACAACTTTACATATCCGTGGTCGCATTCGCGCCATCACGCCATCGTTCGACTCGTCATCCGCTGCTTGGCGAGATCGAAAAGGTGCCCGGTTCTTGAGGCTCCGGAGATTCAAGGTCGGATCGGGACGCTCGAGACAACCATCCGTACGACCCCGTCCGTCAGAGCTACCGATCAGGCGATCCGACGCCCGACCGGACCGACCGCTCGAGAGGAACACGCTCACCGTGCTGTGGCGATCGCGGACTGGCTCAACGGCAATCTTCGGTACGAGCTCAATGCGCCGCTCGATTCTTGGAACAGCGTGCGTCGCCGTTCGCTCTCTAGCCCGGCGCCGGAGAGGCCGCCCGTCGTCCACTTGCGGCCGGTTGTCGTCGACTGGCGACCCGTTTCACGTTGACGTGGGCGTCGGCCTTCGCCTGAGAGTGCCAGGACGTCAGGGCACTCTTCGTGTCGACTTCGGTTCGTGGCATCCGCGACGGCGCGGACGCGCTCACATTTCGGTTGGCAGTTTTAACGACCAAGAAACAGTGAACCCGCCGACCTCTGCAATTCTGCGAATTGACACCTCAGCCAGCGCGTCGTACTGTACTTCATCCCCAGCACAGTACCCGCGCGGTGTCATGATCGGCACAACCGTAGGTAAATACCGGATTATCGGACAGCTTGGCCGGGGCGGCACGGGCATGGTCTACAGGGCCGTGGACGAGACGCTCGGGCGCGAAGTGGCTGTCAAGACCCTCAACGGGGGCCTTGCCGAGACCGACATCCTGAAGCGCTTCCGCGCTGAAGCGACGATCCTCGCTCGGCTGAATCACCCAGAAATTGCCACCATTTACGAGCTGTTCCGCTCGGAGACGGAGCTTCTGATGGTGAAGGAGCTGGTCCGCGGCGAGACTCTCGAGCAACTCTCTAGCCGCGTGGGACCGCTGTCCCCCGCTCGCGCTGCGTACTTGAGTGACCGGATCCTGTCGGCGCTCGAACACGCCCATCGCGCCGGCGTGGTGCATCGCGACATGAAGCCCGCGAACGTAATGGTGACTGACGTCGGCGGCGTCAAGATCATGGACTTCGGCGTTGCGCGCGTGCGCGGTGCCGAACACATGACGATGGACGGCTACGTCGTAGGAACGCCCGCGTACATGGCGCCTGAACAAGTGCTCGCCCAGGAAGTGGACGGACGGGCCGATCTGTATTCGGTCGGCGTGGTGTTCTATCGCCTGCTGACGGCAGCGCTTCCATTCAAGGCCGACACGCCGGCAAGCATGCTGCACAGCCAGATCGCTGAATTGCCGACGCCGCTCAGCCAGCATCGCGAAGACCTTCCTGAGTGGTGCGAGGCAATCGTGCAGCACGCCCTTGCCAAGTCCCCCGCCGATCGGTTTCAGACCGCCGGAGAATTTCGTGAGGCGCTCGGTCGATCCACCGGGATGGTATCGACGACGGATCTGGCCAACGGTTTCGCCGGCGCGGACGGTCAGGTTCCTGCCACCCCAGCTCACCTCGCGACGCTCGTCATTTCGCCCACCGAGGTCAGATTGCCTGCGGCGGGCCTAGTCACCATCAGATCCTCACCAAATACGCAGCACGAGACGAACACGCCCCTGCCCGGAGAGGTGCCAGTCAATGCCGCCGCGGGCTGGAGGATAGGCCTGCCGAAGAAGTATCGGGCGAGGGCGGGATCAATCCTCGCGGTGTTCGTGGTGAGCGTGACCGTCGTCGCGTACGTTGCGCTCGATAAAGCAGAGACAGCACCTGAACGGGGCACCGCCACCAGGTCGCCTGCCAAGGCGTTTCCTGCGCTCGTATTCAGGACCAAGGCGCTCGTCGGCGCCGGGAGCGGGCAGCGAGAACGTGACGCGCGACTGGTGCTGGCCGAAGGCACGGTCACCGTGACGGCGGACGACGACACAGCCGATCTGTTGCATACCGACGGAGCGGAGCCCTCGGTCCCGAACCAAGGCGACACCATGTTCCTCGACGCCAAGACGTTGTTGGGAAAGTTCATCGGCTCTGAGGCCCAGAGGAAGTGCGAAGCATTGTCGGCCAGGTTGATGGACATTGAGGCTCACGCGAGCAAAGCGAGGGCCGCAACGCAGGAGTCAGAGCGCACGGACGCCGTCCTGCGCGTGTTGGCCGGCCGCGCTGACCAGTCGGAGTACAAGCTGGAAGGCCACACCTCTGTCATCGGCAAGTCAAAATCGAGCGCAGTGCGCCTGCGAGGCTGGTTCAAGCCGAAGATGGCGGTCGCGATTACGCGCAACCGGCAGGGCTACGTGGCGACGTTGCTGGGCGGCTACATGCTCATCAAAGGCCAATCCGTGAGCGGACGCCATGAACTGCAGGACGGCGACGTCCTCGAAGTCAGCGGGCTGGTGCTGGAGTTCTGCTTCAAACAGTAACGACACCTCGTAGGACGAGTCCGAGCCTGTTGGCGGTCTCCTTGCGAAAACGTTGCCGAGTGCGCGTCGCGGTAGCGCCGCACGACGAGGGCGGATCCGCTCGTCGCGCTCGGGGCTGAATGACGGGCGATGACGCCGGCGCTATTCGCGTCCTTTCCTTGCCCTTGCGCTCGTTGTCTCGCGCGCGCGGCACGTGGAGTACTTCACGTCGCTCAAGCCAGGCGGCCGCACCATTCCGGCTCACACGTCCGCCCCTAGGCACCTCATGGATACTGGCTTGCTCCGCCATTTCGGTGCCAGCTGATGTCGGGAGGCGTTCCGTACCTGTTTGCCGTCTGCGTGCGAAAACGCTGCCGGGTGCCGGCTACAGGATCGTCAGCGAGCTGCCAAGATCGAATGCCGCGTCCCGGGCGCGCACCGTTGAGCAGTCGCGCGAGTGACGCGCCATTCGGCGCGGTGAGGGCGGATCCGCTCCTCGCGCTCAGGGGTGAATGACGGCGTTGCGCCGGCACTATTCGAGCCCCGCGAGCCTGCGCCCGCACGTGCGCAGGAACGCAATCGCTCGCGGCGCGTCGGTGGCAAACGAGGACGTGCTGGCGTGGACACTGAGGCCGCCCCGATAGCCCATTTGCTTCAGCACTCTGAAGAATGATGCGTAGTCCGACTCGATGTCATCCATTGGATAGGTGCGTTTGGCGGCCGGGTTGGCGAGGTGGACGTGCTTCAGGTGCGATCCTGCCGCAAGGAGCGCCGCAGGATCCTCCTTCTGGATGGTGAGGAACGAATAGTCGACCATCAGCTCGAAGCTGGAGTGATTGACGGCCTTGATGAGCCTAAGCGCGTCCGGAACGGTCGTGATCATGTTGGAGTCAGTGTCGCGGAGTGGCTCGACGAGCACCGTGATCCCGTGTTGCGATGCCGGGGCTGCGAGTTGACGGCCGAACGCCGCGAGCTGACCGAAGGCTTCGTCAGTCGGGAAGCCCTCGGGCACGCGCCACGAGGCGCCGCTGTTGAAGATGACGTACGTGAGCTTGAGCGCCGCTGCGCGGGCGAGCAGATGGCGGATGTGCGCCTCCTGCTTCGTTCGATCTATGTCAGGGCCGACGATCTGCAGGTCGCCGGGTATCGGGTTGTAACCGGAGAGCGCGCGGAGACCGTGCGCCGACAACTGCGCCGCGAGCGTCTGGAACTCGGCGTCGGACAGGCCGAGCACGTCCTGGAGAGCAAGCTCCACGTACTCGAAGCCAGCGGCCTTCGCATCCGCGAACGCTTGCGGCGTTGCGCGAATGCACCAGCCAACGGGAAAACCAGGCACCGGCGGCGACAGGGCACGGCCGCCTGTCCGAGGCTCTTGCCCACTGCTCCAACCGGCGGAACGGCCCACGCCACGGCTGCTGCGAGAATCACCGGACTCCAAGGGCGTGCACCCATGCGCATACCATAGCAGTCTTCCTCCTGCCTCGAGTGAGAACAACCTTCGGGCAAGACCTAGGCTACTGCGCTGGCCGCGGGGAGTGAGAGGCCAGCCTCGTTCGCAGGTGGCGACCAAGGCTGGGGTGCCCGCTTCTCGGATTTTTGTTGCCGATCACCAGTCGTCGTTTTTAACCACGCCAGTGCCCTTGATGTTCACCCCCCAGTTCTGGGGAATGAGCGCGCCCGCCGCGCCTGAGAGGTTCACGTAGAACACTTCCTGCGCCTCTTTCGTCCTGTCCCCCTTGACGACGACGGCGACCGTCAAGCTGGTCTGGCCCGCGGCGAAGCTGAGCGAGCCGGATTTCGCGTCGTAGTCCTCCGGGGATTTCGCGGAGCCGTTCGCCGTGGCGAAGTTCAGGCTGACCGCTACGTCCGACGCGGCCGAGAGGCTGACGGTGAAGACGAACTGCGTCGTCCCGGCGTTGCCTTCGTTCTTCGTCACGGAGTTGATGCCGACCCGCGGCTCGTCGTCGACGATCGTGCCCACGCCCTGCGCGTCGCCGATCACGGCCTTCCCCGCCGCCAGGCCAACGTTGACCGTGAAGGTCTCGTCGAGCTCGCCCGTGCGGTCGCCATTCACCAGCACGGAGATCGTCTTGGCCGTCTCGCCAGCGTCGAACGTCACGCTCCCAGATGCGGACTGGTAGTCGTTTCCCGCCAGGGCGCTTCCATTGGCCGTGCTGTAGGACACGGTGATGGGCTGACTGGACGCAGCGGAGAGCGTGGCCGTGAAGCTGGCGATCCGTGTTCCCGTCTGGCCTTCGGTCATCGACGTGTCCCCGATGTTGACGACGGGTGTGCCCGGCTCCACCGGGGTCAGGAGGTACGCGTGGTAGTACATCCGCGAGTCGTAGGCCACACCCACGATCTGGCCCGCATTGTTGATTCCCGTGGCGTAGATAAGGTCGAGTCCTGACCCGGAGGGAATCAGGTTGTTCAGGTTCGTCACGACGCCGTCGGCGTAGATGTAGGCCCGATAGTTTCCGACGCCGCCGGGGGCCCTCATCGTTCCGACCACAACGCCTGAATCATTGATGTCCCCCGCATAGCTCTCCCAGCTGGGGACGGGCAGGGCGGTCATGGTGCCGTTCTCGTAAAGGAACGACCGATAGGTCGATTCGTAGGTCTCGGGATCGGTGCGGCCCGACGAGCCGACGATCTGCCCGTAGTTGTTGATGGCTGCGGCCCCGCTATCCTCGTCGCCGGGGAGCACGCCCAGGTCGGTCATCACGCCGTTTTGCCAGAGGAATGCATGCGGTATGGGCCCGAGCAACTCCGACCACAGCGTGGAACGCGACGAGCCGACCACTTGCCCGGCATTGTTGATGGCCGAGGCGCTGGTGCCCCCGTTGCCGAGGTGTCCCAGGTCGGTGATCACGCCGTTGTCCAAGAGGAAGGCTGTCCAGTTGGCGCTGAGGGTGCCGATCACCTGGCCCGAATCGTTGATCCCGATGGCCGAACTGGCCTGGCCTGGCGTGAGGTTGGTTATCACGCCGTTATCCCAGCGAACGGCGTGGCCTGTCGAGGGAGGGGCCGTGGTGGCGCCACCGACGACCTGGCCGAAGGCGTTGATGGCCGCGGCCCCACTGGAGTTCCCCCCGAGGGTGCCGAGGTCGGTCAACACGCCGTTCTGCCAGAGAAACGCGTGGGTGCGCGCGGCCCCGACCACCTGCCCGGCATCATTGATGTCGGAGGCCTGAGCGCTCTGAACCCCGTCGAAGGTCCCGAGGTCCGTCACCACGTAGGGGCCCGGCGGAGCGGCGGCTCGAGGCCCCTTCCCAGCGCGTGGGAAGGAGGATGAGGGCGAGAGTTGCGATAGTGGCCGCGGACCAGGAACGGGAAACTGTCATGTCGTGTCCTTCCTGTTGCCGACGTTAGGATGCCGGGCGTCGTGTGGCAAGGGCCATGCCCGCGCGCCTTTTCGCGGCGAGCCACAACAGTCAGCCGTTTCCTGCCTGATCGGTGGAAAGCGCTTTACTGCTTTCTGTAAGGGCTTACGCGCGCGGTAACCCTTGGGCACCGCGCGGCGTTCGGTCTGCAACGGCCGGGCGTGGGATTCTGGCTACACGGGGCGGAGCAAGTCACACTTCAAACGTGAACCAGCTGTACCAGAATGCCTGCGTAGTACCGGACGGAGTCGTGTGCCTCTCCGGGATCGCTTCCTGAAGGCGGAACTCGGCGCCCAGTTCGGCGGCCAATGCGTCCGGCGAGTACCGCATCACTGGCAGGCCGCTGCACTTCGCTGGCCCATCTGGTCCGAACGTCGCCATGATGAGCGTGCCACCTCCGCGAAGCCCACACCGAACGTGCGCGAGGTATCGGGCGCGGTCGGCAGCGCGCGTGAGAAAGTGAAAGACGGCGCGGTCATGCCAGATGTCCACCGTCGGCACCTGCCAGTCGGCTGTGACGTCAGCCTCGATCCATCTCACGCGTCCGTGTTCGGCTCCGAGCCGCGCCTTGGCCCGGTTGAGAGCTGCGCGTGAAATGTCCAGCACCGTGACGCAGGTCACTGCTCGCGCAATGAGGTAGTCCGCGAGGCGGGAATCCCCGCCCCCAATGTCGAGGATTCACGTATTGGGGGCAAGACCAGCCGCATCGAGTAATCGGGCTGATATCGTGGGCTCAGGCTGGAACCAGCTCATTGCGTCGGGCACTTTCGATGTGTAGACGCGATCCCAGTGCGCTTTGGGATCCATGCCGACTCCTCTCACACAAGACGATGGTCCTGCATCGAGTGTGCGCTCACGATTCGAACAGCGCCGACAGAAACTCACGAGTGCCTGACGGCCCAGTGAGCTCCACTGACACCAGACCTCCGTCCGGCTCGACGGTGATCTGAAAGCGAAGGAATCTGCAGCACTGGCGCTCTGCCTCCACCGTCTTCATGATGAGAGCCAGCGTGTCGCCGGCCGGCGCAAAAGACAACCGGTGCCCGTCCGCGAGCTCCTCGTGCGCTCGAGCACGCTGCAACAACTCCGACAGCAGTCCTTCACGACGCGCCGCAAGGGCCCCCGGACCGAGAGTGCACGCAACAGGGAGATCAGCCATCTCGACTACTTTACGCGCTTCAGCCGCCTGCGGATACAACCGGTCGTGGGATTGTGGTTCCCGGATATGAACACCGTGCCGGACGCAGTGACGATCGTGCGATCACTGCAAGTGTCTTCATGCCAGCTAGTTATAATCTGCCGCCGGATATGGCAGGGCGTTCGCTAGTGGGCCACTAGAGCCTTCGACGTTTCAGACGAGCCTCCTATGCTCCAAGACTTCAGAATTGCGGTCCGCTCTCTCGCGCGCAACCCGATGTTCAGCTTGGGTGCGATCGCCACGCTGGCGCTGGGGATCGGCGTCAACAGCACAATCTTCACGCTCGCAAACGCAGCGCTTTTCAAAGCGATGCCCGGCGTGGCTTCCCCTTCCGAGCTCGTGTGGATCTCGGGTGTCTCGCGCGAGCGCCCCAGACCGGGCGGGATGTCCTACCTCGAGTACCTCGACTACGGAGAGGGATCGCGCGGAACCTTTTCGAGCCTGCTCGCATTTGGTCCGACATCATTCAGCCTGGGAAGCGGCGGTGAGCCGGAGCGCATCCGCGGCCACCTCGTGACGGGATCGTATTTCGCGACGCTCGGCGCGCTTCCCGCCGCGGGACGACTGCTGCAGCCCGCAGACGATCGCCCCGGCGCCGAGCCGGTCGCGGTTCTCGGGTATCAGCTCTGGCGCCTACGTTTTGGCGGCACGATGGATGTGCTGCGACAGCCGGTCATCATCAATGGGCGGCCGTTCACCGTCGTCGGCGTGGCTTCGGACGGCTTCACGGGCCCGGAGCTCGGTCAAGCGGCGGATCTCTGGCTGCCGATCGCCGCGCTCCCTGGCATCAACACGGCGCAGGCCGGATGGCTGGACGAACGCGGCACATACTGGCTGCGCGTGATCGGCCGCCTCGAACCGGGAAAAACGTCGCAACAGGCCGGGGCTGCCGTCGCGGGCATTGCCGCTCGGCTCGAACAGACGTACCGCGACACCAACAAGGGCCGGACGGCGGTTGTCTCACGCCCCTCGTCCGGCCTGTCGCCCGGCGAACGCGGTGAGTTGCTACCGTTCGCTGCGCTCCTTCTCATTGTCACGGGGCTCGTCCTGGTCATCGCGTGCGCGAACGTCGCCAACCTGGTCCTCGCGCGCGGCGCCGGCCGTTCGCTCGAGATGAGCATCCGCGCCGCGGTCGGGGCATCGCGCGCGCGGCTCGTGCGGCAGTTGCTGATCGAGAGCCTTGTGCTCGCCGGCGCGGGCGCCGCGGCCGGGCTGCTGCTCTCCTTCTGGGCATCGGATCTGCTGCTCGCGCAGCTGCGGCAGTCGGATTTCCGAGGACTGCACGCGGGCGCGGACGTTCGGGTGCTGGCTTTCACCGCACTCCTCGCGGCGCTGAGCGTTTGTGTGTTCGGGTTGCTTCCAGCGCTGGCCGCGACGCGTACCGCGCTGCTGCCGCGGCTGCGGCAAACGGCGTCGGCCGGGGGCGGCCGCTCCCGCCTGCAGGGGATCTTCGTCGTCGCACAGCTCTCGCTGTCGCTGGTGCTGCTCCTCGCCGCGGGGTTGAGCCTCCGCGCGCTGCAGAAAGCGAGCGCGCTGGACCTCGGATTCAATCCGCGCCAGGTGATCACCGCTTCCTACGATCTCGTCCTGCAGAACTACCCGGCCCCGCGGCGTGAAGTCTTCCGCCGCGAGCTTCTCGCACGACTCGAGGCGCTGCCGGGGGTGACGTCGGCCTCGATCGCGAACGTGCCGCCGCTCAGCGGCATCATGTTCAGCACGATAGTGACGTCCACCGACGACCGTGGAGATCCGGTCGAAGGGCGCGCGTACATGAACGCCGTGGGCCCGCGCTACTTCAGCACGCTCGAAATGCCGCTCGCCGCCGGCCGCGAGATCGGCGTGCAGGACGGACGCGGCGCGCCCGGGGCGGCGGTGATCAACGAGACGCTGGCACGGCGGCTGTGGCCCGGCGCCGAAGCGCTCGGGCGGACGCTCCGTCTCGACAGCGACACGCTCGAGGTGGTCGGGGTGGCTCGCGACGCGAAGTACGACGAGCCGACCGAGGCTCCGCGTCCTTTCCTCTTCGTCTCGCTGGCCCAACACTCGACGCTCGATCGGGACACCGCCATCGTTCGTACGACGAGAGAGTCAGCGCTCGTGGGGCCGGCCGTGCAGGCGCAGATCCGGGCGCTCGACCCGGCGCTGCCGGTGTTTGACGTGCGCTCGTTCGACGGCGTCCTCAAGGATCGCGCCGACAAGCAGCGCGGCGTCAGCGCGCTTTTCGCCGGGTTCGGCCTGCTCGCGCTGCTGCTCGCGGCGCTCGGCCTCTACGGCGTGATGGCGTATGCGGTCACGAGGCGCACGCGCGAAATGGGCGTGCGCCTGGCGCTCGGCGCAACGCCGGGACAGCTGACGCGCCTCATCGCTGGCGACGGTCTGCGCCTCGCGCTCACGGGCGTCGCCATCGGCGGCACGCTGGCGCTGCCACTCGCACGGGTTCTTGGCGCGCTGATCTTCGGTGTGCAGATTGCTGATCTCGCGGCGTTCGCCGGCACGTGCGCGCTGCTCGTCGCCGTCGCGGTTGTTGCCTCGCTGCTGCCCGCGCGGCGGGCCGCCCGGCTGGATCCGATCGTCGCGCTGCGGAGCGAATGAACCTCGAACATTGGACTCATCTATTGAAATCTCGAATCCGACGTGTCCCACCTGTCTTCAGATAGCGGTTGGACGGGCGCCAGTCGTGTGTCCACAACTGAACAGCGGGCGCCCGCTCCGATCGCACACAGTCGTACAACCTTCGACAGAGGGTGATGGTGGTGCGGTCCGTCGGCGCCACATCGGAACGGTCGTTTGTACCGAGCGATTCGGACGAAGTGCAAGTCATGGTTCGGAAGAGAAGAGGTTCGCATGCTGGAGTGGATGAAAGGGCGCGGATCGACGGTGCCCAGCGAGGTTAAACCAGAGGCGGACGCCGCGAAACGGCACGGGGCCAAGAAGGCCGGGAAGTATCGGTTGCTCTACGAGTACCTGGAGCATAGATACGCGAACACCCTCGTGCTCACGTTCGGGCAAATCGAAGACCTCCTTGGATTCACGCTGCCAGATCTGGCGCGCACCGACACAGACTGGTGGACGACTGCAGACATAAGCGCTCCCGAAGCCCGTTGCTCAGATGCCTGGACACTGGCCGGCAGAACGGCGAGGCCGAATCTATCGGCCCGGACCGTTGTGTTCGAACGCGTATCCTGAGCCTTCTGGTGCATCCGGGTGACTGAACGCGCCGACGGCGGGTTCACGATGGACACGATGGCACGATGCGCACGAAGAAACATCAAAGAATCATCGTGTGCGGGTTTCGACGTCAAAAGTACTTCTTCACACCAATCATCAGCGCGAACGCGGATGGTGACTGAAACAGGTTGCCCTGATCGATGAAGTAATACTGCGCCTCTCCCTTGATGACCGTTGTTCGCGTGGTGAAGTACTCCACGCCGCCGACGACGGTGCCACCGATGTTGGTCTCGCTGTCGCGGAAGGACTGACCGCCGGCCTTCGGCTGGAAGAAGTACGCACCGACGCCCGCGCCGACGAACGGATGCCACTTGCCCTGCTCCCAGTTGTAAATCACGTCCACCAGGAGACCGAAGCGTCTCAGTGACTCATCGTGATCCTTGACGCCGGGGTCGGCCCACATCACGCCGGGTCGCAGAGACACTCTGGGCGTCACGTAGTAATCGAATGCGCCGGAGAGTGCCACGTCCGCCTCGAATGGTTCCTTTGGAAAGATCACACCGATGTTCCCGCTCACCGCGGCCATGCCCGAGTCGGGCACGCGCGCTTGCGCGAATGCTACAGAGGTCGCAGATCCGAACATGATTGCGAGTAAGAGCGTCCGTCCTGCAGTCATCAGTTACCTCCCTTACAACGTTTATCCACGTTGTCGGGATGCAAGATGGCCTCCACGGCCAGGAAGGGAAAGGATGCAACGCTCGAGCTTCAAGACTGAACCGTTCTCGGTCGTCGGTCCCACAGCCTCGAACCTCAAACCCTGAGCGCCTCAGCTGGATCGACGTTGCCTGCACGCCTCACCGGCGCGTAGCTCGCGAGCGCGGTGATGATCAGCAGTCCAGCGCCGACGGCGGCGTACGTCGCCGCATCTCGCGGACTTGTCTCGAACGGTGTGCCAAAGAGGCGTTGCGCCATGAGGAATGCTCCGGCGAGACCGATGCCGATCCCGATCGCGACGGGCCACAACTCGCTGCGAAGCATCAGCCTCGTCAGGTCGTGCTGGCGCGCGCCGAGCGCCGCGCGTATCGCGAGCTCGCGACGCTTGGTGCGGGCCGAGAAGGCAGCCACACCATACACGCCAACGGCGCACAGCAGGATAGCGACCTGTCCAAAGACCTCCAACAAGCGAACGTTGACCCGCCGGGCGCCGAGCGAGGTCGACACCACAGCTTCCAGCGTCCGGGCGCTGGAGGTTGCCACGCCGGGATCGATCGCAAGAACTGCCTCACGTACGGCGGGTGCGAGCCTGGAAGGCTCGGCTTGCGCGCGGATGACCCAGAACATCCGCGCGGCGAGGAACGACGCCTGCGAGGCCGGCATCTGGCGAAGGGGCACATAGAGATCGGCGGTTGATGGCGCATCCAGCGTGAAGTGCTTGACGTCATTCACTACGCCAACGACCTCCAGACGGGGTGAGAGCTTCGATTGCACGATCTGCAGAGACTTCCCCACTGCCTCCTCGCCTGGCCAATGACGATCGGCGAACGTGCAGCTCACGATCGCGACGGGTTGGCCGTCTGCACGATCGTGTTCGGTGAAGGCGCGCCCCTGGAGCACGGCGATGCCGGCAGCGGCAAAGTACCCGGCGCTCGCGACGCGGAAGTGTGCTTGAGGGACCTCGTCTGGCGGCGG
>Ga0184612_10000091_pt1 | contig 40811 bp, 40 predicted proteins | sample PLM3_60_coex_FD_133163 | JGI IMG/M metagenome (GOLD analysis project Ga0184612, IMG submission 133163) | Groundwater sediment microbial communities from an aquifer in East River, Colorado, USA - PLM3_60_coex | ecosystem: Environmental > Terrestrial > Soil > Riparian zone | place: USA: East... | reverse complement strand
TTGTCCCGAAGAATGGCGACCTCGCCATTGAACTGTGCGGCGATCTCGCCGAGATGCTGGCGCTCGCAAACAAGAACCCCCGCCGACAGTCGGCGGGGGTGCAAGTAACGCTGGTTGCGGGGAAGTGCAGCCATCTCAAATTGCTATTCGTGGCAGCCGCATAGCTCAGCGATAGAAAAATCGGGCAACCCATTGATATTGGGGTAAAAGCGATCGCCCCTACCGAAAGCAAAGCCAAGGCTTGGGCGCAATTTCAAGCATAGCCGTCTGCCCGTCGAAATGCTGCACGTCTGCTTATGAGGGCGCTCCGGACAGTGCGCTTGCCCCTTCGAATGTCTCAGTTGTGCCAGAAGCGGAAGTGATGGACCGTCATACTGGCAGTCCCGCTTTTCGGTAACCCTCAAGCCACCGGTCGCGATCCTCTTGCCGGGCGAGCATTCGCACATGGTACTTGATCATGGTCGCCGCGTCGTGCCCGGCAGGCCGCGTCAGCTCGTATTCTTCAACGGCCATCTTGGCCTTTTCGATTTGCCCTGTTTGCGCGAAGGCCGCGGCCAGGACCAACTTCATAAAGGCGGGAAGTCGATGCACATCGTGTATCCCGATCACCTTCTCGTAGTCGCCAAGCGTATAGTAGCAGTCTTCGAGAATGTCGAAACGGTAGTCGTCGGTGGTGTACGGCTCGATGCGCTCCGATTTCTCAAACCATTGCAGAGCTTTCTTCGGCTCCCCGCCGGCATACAACAGCGTCGAAGCTTGAACAAAGAGTACGAAAGGGTCATTGGGATTAAGAGCAAGAGCCCTCTCGGCGTAGTTTCTGGCGAGTTTGTACTCCGCAGCTAGATGGTAGGTGAACGCGGCATAGGCATTGGTCGTTGGATTCGTGTCGTCCAGCGCGATGGCCCGCTGAGCATGTTCTTTGGCGCGGACCAGTATCTCCTCGGGTGGCAGGCCAAGGATGTAGAGACCGTAGGAATACGCCATAGCGATGCCAGCGTGTGCCAGGGCATAATTGGGATCCGCTTTGATCGATTTCGCGAACCATTCCAGGGCAATTGAAAGGTCTTCATTCCAATGCCTCAGCGCCCACCGGCCGCGAAGCTCGCAGTCAAAGGCTGTTAGGTTGTCAGGTGGCGTCCGTCGAAGTTTTTCCACGGCATGACGATCGAGTTGCCCGGGGATTGCACCGGAAATCGCACGCACCAACTCGTCTTGGACTGAAAAGATATCTTCCAGGTCGCGATCGTAGCGCTCCGCCCACAGATGATTGCCGGCAGCTGTTTCCAGAAGCTGTGCGGTTATGCGGACGCGATTGCCCACCCTTCGCACGCTGCCTTCCAAAACATGACGGGCGCCGAGCTTGCGGCCGACCTCCTTCACGTCGACCGCCTGCCCCTTGAAGGCGAACGACGAGTTGCGCGCTATGACCAGCAAATCTCTGAATCGGCTGAGTTCGGTAATAATGTCTTCGGTGAGGCCGTCCGAGAAGTATTCCTGCTCCGGATCACCGCTCATGTTGGTAAAGGGAAGGACGGCGATCGACGGCTTGTCGGGCAGCGCCAGGGTCGGCCGCGAAGCGAGAGTTCGAATGGCAGTCGTGAAGCGATAAACACGCACCGGTTCGGTGATGTTCTTCAAGTTTTGAGTGCCGAGATCATCGAAGCCAGTGGTGATCTTGTTCCGGACCTGATCATAGGCGGTGCCGGAGACCAGGATACCGCCAGGATCCGCGAGCGTCTGGAGCCTCGCTGCAATGTTAACGCCCTCACCGTGACGGTCTTCGCCTTCGACTATGACATCGCCGAGATTGACCCCATGCGCATGTCGATGCGCCGGTCCTCGGGAACGCCGCTGTTGCGTTCGGCCATACCACGCTGAAGGGCGACCGCGCACTCGACCGCATCGACCACGCTGCCGAACTCGGCCAAAAGCCCGTCGCCCATCAGCTTGAATATGCGCCCTTGGTACTTTCCGATCTCTGGCTCGAACAGCTCCTTGCGATGCGCCCTGAGGCGCGCAAACGTATCCGCTTCATCCTGCTCCATGAGCCGGGTGTAGCCAGCCACATCGGCAGCCAATATTGCGGCCAGGCGGCGTTGAGCGCGTTGCTCGCCCATGTGGTGCGGTCGCTTTCAAAGCAAACAGATGGTTGGATTGTATTGGCGCTCTGATCCTGAGTCTATCGCGCCTCATGACCGCTGTGGGTCATAAGCGGCGGTGGCAATAAAACGTCACTGGGGTCTCCTCTCACCTTGATACCGGACGTGGGGAGTGTCGCCTTTTGGCTTGAAAGCAGCCGTTCCTGCAGTCCCGCTCGAATGGCAGTTCATGACCCAAAGCCGCCATCGATGACTCGGAACGTGTCCGCTCCATCCCTGCGCCTCCCACCGCAAAACGAGCGGTCCGCAAGATCCCGGCTGGGACCGATGCGGCTGCGCGCCAGCGCCGCGGGCCTCGGCTTCGAGCGGCGCGTGGGTGGCGCCCTCGGCTACTTCGCGCGGTTCAGGAAGCCGTAGCCGGCTCGCCCTGCCGCGGGAAGGGCGCCGGGCAGCCGACCAGAAAGCGCTGGAGGTAGTCCTGTTCCTCGGGGGCGTCCTCCCAGAAACGGCCGGCCTCGCTGACGCGGGTCACCACCTTGCCGGGCAAATGGCCGGATGCGTCGACGTCGCGGATGGTCTCCTCGGCGACCACACGCTGCTCCTCGCTCGCGTGGAAGATCTCCGAGCGGTAGCCGGTCCCGACGACGTCCTCGCCGAGATCGGGTCGGTGGACCGTGAAGAAGTACTCGAGCAGCTCTCGGTAGGAGAGGCGGTCCGGATCGAAAGTGACCTCGACCGCCTCGGCATGACCGACGTTGTTCTCCTGGGTCGGGTTCTCGTTCTCCCCGCCGATCCAGCCCACGCGGGTGGAGATGACCCCGTCGCGGTCGCGAAGCAGCTGCTGCATGATCCAGAAGCAGCCCCCCGCGAGGACCGCGCTCTCGGCGTTTTCGCTCATCTCGTGCTCCTTCCTTGGAGTTCCGCCGACACTATTCCCGGAGGGCCCGCCGATCAATCGCCCGCCGCCAGGGCGGTCCAGAGCCGCTCCTCGGCGTCGAGCACCCGCTGCGCCTCCTCAACGAGGGCGCTCCAGTGCTCGGGGTCCGCCCTCTCGGGCTCGCTAGCGGTTCGCGCCGCCAGCGCGAGACGAGTCCAGCGGTTGGCACGCGATCTTCTGGTCGTGCCATTGGGCGGCACCGCCATCGGTACTGGCCTTGGGGCGGCGGCCGGCTACCGCGAGGCCGCCCTTCGGCATTTAGCCGCGGTGACGGGATGGGCGATATCGGGGGCAAACAATCTCTTCGACGGCATGCAGAACGCCGATGCCTTTGCGCGATTTTCAAACGAGCTGCGGATCTCCGGCGATGTCATCGGGAAGATCGCTGCGGATCTCATCATCCTGTCCTCGGGACCGACGGGCGGCATCGGCGAGGTGGTGCTGCCGGCCATTCAGGCCGGCTCCTCGATCATGCCGGGGAAGATCAATCCCGTCATGCCAATGATGATGCAGCAGGTCGCATTCGCCGTAACCGGCAACGATCTCGCGATATCGATGGCGGCGCTCCAGGGTCAGCTGGAGATCAACCATTTCGGGCCGATTATGGCCTCGCGACTCTTCGATTCTGTCGACCTGCTGACGAACGGCACGCGCCTGTTCGCCCAACGCTGCATCGATGGCCTCGCCGCCAATCGTGAGTAATCGTTGCGCAATCTCCTGGAATCAAGCGCGCTCGCCACGGTATTCGTCACGCAGCTCGGCTACGAAAGCACGACGGCACTGGTAAAGCGAAGCCTGAAGGAGAAGCGCCCATTCTGTGCGCTCGCCATCGAAGGCGGCCTGCTGATGGAAAGCGACGTCCTGGCTTCACTCTACCGCAGCACGGGCCAGCCAATGCCGGATGAATGACCGGACGGACCGCCAGATCTTTGAGTCTGCTTCTGGCACATCAGAGCCGTAGCGGCGGCGCCAGACCACGTCCGGTGCTGAGGGTCTAGCCGACGAAAACCGCAATCATTTCCGGTTCATATTTGCGAGCAGGCGTCCGCCGAAGGATTTCGAACGGCAGGGTTTGCCCCAAAGAGGCCTCAAAAGCCGACTTTCCGCGCCGTCTTCAAGAAGCGCCGCCGCCAGGTGCCGATGGCGCCTGCGGCCCTACCGCGAATGGATTCTTTCGGCGAGCCTGCCCATCTTTGCTCTTGTCGTCATCGCGCTTTTCCTAGCTGGCGCGGCTCTTAAGGAGCCTGCGCTCCCAGACGTTGCGAGATCCGGGCCGCGCATGATTTCACGGCCGGCGCCAAAAAGCCCCTGCGGCGCGGCCAGTCCCGCGGCTTCAAACCGGTCACGCTGATGGCGCCGGCCGCCTTGCCGCTGCGATCGAAGACGCAGGCGGCGATGCAGGAAACGCCCTCCGTATCCTCTTCATCATCGACCGCGTAGCCCTCGCGAACGACCCGTTCGAGCTCGTCCAGGAATGCGGCGACCGAGGTTACCGTGTGCGCAGTGCGGCGCGGCATGCCGAGCCGCCGCAGGATCGCCTTGGCCTCCTCGCGCGGCAGTTGCGCCAGTAGCGCCTTGCCCACCGCCGAACTATGCGGCAGCTCACGCCGGCCCAGTGCCGCGTCGAAACGCACAGCACCTGGCCCGTCGACGCGACCCACGACCACGGCATGGCCATCGTCAAGGATTGCGACGCGCGAGGTCATCTGCAGTTCATCGGTTAGCCGGCGCAACTCATCCATTGCGGCATCGACAAGCCCAAAGCTGCCGACCGCCACGTCGCCCAGCTTCGCAAGGGCGAGGCCCAACCGGTAGCGGCGCTGATTACCCTCGCCTGTATCGCTGATCAGGTCGCGCGCCAGATAGGTCTGCAGAATGGCGTAGGCGGTCGGCTTGGAAATATCTAGGGCGCGGGCAAGCTCGGTGAGGCTCAGGCCGCTGCCGCTGCGGCCCGCCAGCACATCCAACAGGTCTAGCGCCCGGCCCAGGCTCTTCACCTTGTAGCGGGTGCCGGTTAGCGCGCGCCGCCCGCGCTCTTCTGCTGCCACTGGCAGTTCCGTCATGCCGATTGACTCCCCGCTGTCCTCTGATGAAGATATAGCAATAACGAACACTGTTTGGCTATACCGAACAAGGCGTCGGGGAAGGAAATGACGAGCGGCAAGCGAAAACTCCGGTCACAGGAGTGGTTCGGTGGCAGCGGCATGAACGCGTTCATGCATCGCAGCTGGATGAAAAACCAAGGACTGCCGGCGGATGTTTTCGACGGCCGGCCGGTGATCGGCATCTGCAATACCTGGTCGGAGATGACTCCCTGCAATGCGCATCTGCGTGCGGTGGCCGACCATGTGAAGCGCGGGGTCTATGAGGCCGGCGGCGCGCCCTTCGAGATGCCGGTCATGTCGCTGGGCGAGTCCAACCTGCGGCCGACGGCCATGCTGTTCCGCAATCTTGCGAGCATGGATGTGGAAGAAACCATCCGCGGCAATCCGATGGATGGAGTGATCCTACTGGTAGGCTGTGACAAGACCACGCCCGCCCTGCTAATGGGCGCGGCGAGTTGCGACCTGCCCGCCATCGCCGTCTCCGGCGGCCCGATGCTCAACGGCAATTTCCGCGGCCAGCCGATCGGCTCGGGCACCCATGTCTGGAAGTTCTACGCCGACGTTAAATCCGGCGCGATGCCGCTCGCCGACTTCCTCGCCGCCGAACAGGGACAGAGCCGTTCTGCCGGCAGCTGCATGACCATGGGTACCGCCTCCACCATGGCCAGCATGGTCGAAGCGCTGGGCATCGGCATGCCGGGCAACGCCGCCATTCCCGCCGTCGATTCCCGGCGCAATGTGCTGGCCCATCTGGCGGGGCGTCGCATCGTCGAACTTGTGCGCGAGGATGTGCGAATGTCTCACATCCTGAGCCGGCAGGCCTTCGAGAACGCCATCCGGGTCAACGGCGCCATCGGCGGCTCAACCAATGCAGTTATCCATTTGATCGCCATCGCCGGCCGCCTGGGTATCGAGCTGACGCTCGAGGATTGGGACCGGCTCGGCCGCGACGTTCCCACCATCGTCGACCTCATGCCGTCGGGCCGCTTCCTGATGGAGGATTTCTACTATGCCGGTGGGCTGCCGGCCGTCATGCGCGCGCTCTTGGAGTCAGGCCGGCTCCACGGCGACGCCATGACGGTGGCCGGCCGCAGCATCGCCGACATCGTCCGCGAGGCGCCGACCCACAATGCGGAGGTGATCCGGCCCCTGAACAATCCGCTCACCGCACAAGGCGGCATCGCTGTGTTGCGGGGCAACCTGGCGCCCAAGGGCGCTGTCATCAAGCCCTCGGCGGCAACGCCAGCGCTGATGCAGCATCGCGGCCGCGCCGTGGTGTTCGAGGATATCGAGGAATTTCACCGCCGAATCGACGATCCCGCCCTTGAAATCGACGAGACCAGCATGATGGTGCTGAAGAATTGTGGCCCCAAAGGCTATCCCGGCATGGCGGAAGTGGGCAACATGGCCCTGCCGGCCAAGCTGCTGAAGAAGGGCGTCAGCGACATGGTGCGCATTTCCGACGCACGCATGAGCGGCACCGCCTTCGGCACCGTCGTGCTGCACACCGCACCCGAGGCTGCCACGGGTGGCACGCTGGCGCTGGTCCGCAGCGGCGACATGATCGAACTGGATGTCCGGGGGCGGCGCCTACATCTGGACGTGCCTGATAGCGAGCTCGACCGCCGCCGTGGCAACTGGACGCCGCCGAAGGTCGGCATGAAGACCGGCTATCAGCGGCTCTATATCGATCACGTACTGCAGGCCGACAGGGGTTGCGACCTAGATTTCCTGGTCGGCGGCCGCGGCGCTGAAGTCCCACGCCACTCCCATTGAACCCGATATGAAAGGCGAAATCGACAACCCCGCTACCTACCCCAGCCTGCGCGACCGCGTGGTCTTCATCACCGGCGGCGGCAGCGGTATCGGCGGCAGCCTGGTGGAGCAATTCTGCGCCCAGGGCGCGCGCGTGACGTTCGTCGACATCGCGGAGGACTCGTCCCGTTGGCTCGTCGACGGCATCGTCGCCAAGGGTCAGAAGAAACCCACATTCATCAAATGCGACCTGCGCGACATCGAGCAGCTGCGCGCCGCTGTCGCCGAAACCCAGAAAGAGGACGGCCCGATCCGCGTGCTCGTCAACAATGCCGGAAATGACGACCGGCACGCGACGCAGGATGTGACCGTCGAGTATTGGGACGAGCGCATGCAGGTCAATCTGCGCCATCAGTTTTTCGCGGCGCAGGCGGTGCGGCAGCAGATGCGCGACGCCGGCGGCGGCTCGATCATCAATTTCGGGTCCATCACCTGGCTGGTGGGCGACGGCGATTGTCCGGCCTATGTAACGTCCAAAGCCGCGATCACCGGCATGACCCGGGCGCTTGCGCGGGAGCTGGGACCTGAGAAAATAAGGGTCAACTGCCTGCTCCCCGGCTGGGTCATGACCGAGCGCCAAGTAAAGCTCTGGCTGACGCCGGAGGGGGAGAAGCAGATCGAAGAGCGCCAATGCCTGCAGGACCGGCTCTATCCCGCCGACATCGCGCGCATGGTGCTGTTCCTCGCCGCGGACGACAGCCGCATGTGCAGCTCGCAGAATTTCATCGTCGACGGCGGCTGGGTCTGACGGAACGGAGGGGGACTTGCGGATCGTGCAATTTCGCGACGACAAGGGCCAGCGCAAGGTCGGGCTGGTGGAGGCTGACGGCGATCACGCGCTCACGCTCAACGGCGTTTCTTCGGTCTATGACCTGGCCAATCAGGCACTCGATCGCCGCACTGGCCTCGCGGCGCTGGCAACGGAATTGGCGAAGGGCGAACGAGTCGACTATGCCGCGCTGCTGAAGGCCGGCAGCGTGTTGGCACCGATCGATCACCCGGAGCCGGCCCGCTTCCTCATCACCGGCACCGGCCTCACTCACACCGGCAGCGCCGCCGCCCGCAACAAGATGCACATGGTGACCCACGGCTCCAACGCACCGGAATCCGACTCCATGAAGATCTTCCGCATGGGCATCGAGGGCGGCAAGCCGGCCGAGGGGCAGATCGGCGTGCAACCCGAATGGTTCTTCAAGGGCACTAGCCATTGCGTCGTGCCGCCCGGCGCGCCGCTGCCCAGCCCCGCCTTTGCGCTCGCCGGCGCCGAGGAACCGGAGGTGGTGGGCATCTACATCCTCGACAAGAACGGCGCGCCGTTCCGCATCGGCTTCACGCTCGGCAACGAGTTCTCTGATCACGTGACGGAGGCGCAGAACTATCTCTTCACCGCGCATTCTAAGCTGCGCGCCTGCTCGATCGGGCCGGAGCTGCTGCTGGGCGAGCTGCCCCAGGATATCCGCGGCAAGACCCGGGTGATCCGCGACGGCAAAACGCTATGGGAGGACGATTTCCACTCGGGAGAAGCCAACATGTCCCACTCGGTCGCCAACCTGGAACATCATCATTTCAAGTACAACATGTTTCGGCGGCCGGGCGATCTGCACGCCTATTTCTTCGGCGCGGCGGTGCTGAGCTATGCCTCCGGCGTGAAGACGCAACCGGGCGACGAGTTTGAGATCGTGGCGCCGGTCTTCGGCAAACCGCTGCGCAATCGGATGGAAACGGTGAAAGACGAAGGCCTGGTGACCGTCCGGGCCTTATGAACCTCCACGGCAAAACCTAGAGAAGAGGGAGAGCTTCAACATGCATACGAAACTGACGCGAAGAGTGATGCTCGGCCTGGCGCTGGCGGCGCCTATGCTGCTCGCGGGCACAGTGCAATCCCAGGCCAAGGAATTGCGCGTGCTGGCCTGGCAAGGCTATGCCGACGACGACTGGGTGAAAGAATTCGAAACGGAGTCCGGCGCGACGGTCAAAGTAGTGTTCATCGGCACCGACGACGAGATCTGGGCCAAAATCAAAGGCAGCGAGGGCAAGGATTTCGATCTCTTTGCCGTCAATACCGCGCAGCTCCAGCGTTACATCGACGCCGGGCTGACGACCGCCTACGACATGGACAAGCTGCCGAACCAGAAGGACGTACTCGAGCGCTTCCGCGATCTCTCGAAGGTTGAGGGCGTGATGCGCGACGGCAAGGTCTACGCCATCCCCTACGCCTTCGATTCCATCGGCATCATCTACGACAAGGACAAGGTGAACCCTTCGCCCGATACGATGGACGTGCTGTGGGACCCGAAATACCAAGGCAAGGTGCTGGCCTATGACAATGGCGAGCACAATTTCTCCTTTACCGCGCTGACCATGGGCATCGCCGATCCCTTCCACCTCTCCGCCGAAGACATGGCCAAGGTGAAGGACAAGCTGATTGCGCTGAAGGCGAATGTGCTAAGCTTCTACACAACGCCGGACGAAGCCCTGCAGCTCTATAAGGACAATGACGTGGCGCTGATCTGGGCCAACTACGGCCAGCAACAGGTCAAGGCCATGCTCGATGCCGGCGCCAATATCGGCTATGTCAATGCCAAGGAAGGTGCTCTGGCCTGGCTCGACACCTGGGCCATGACCAGCGGCGTGCAGGACAAGGATCTGGCGGAAGCGTGGGTCAATTTCGTCATCCAGAAGAAGATCAGCCAGCAGCTCTCCGAACGCACGGGCTTCGGCAACTCGGCGGTGGAGACCGGCAGCGCCGGCGCCGGCGACAAGCTGGTCTGGCTGCAGTTCGTGGAGGATCCGACCAAGCGGTCGGACCTGTGGAACGAAATCAAGACGGCGCCGTAAGCGAAGCTCATATACCGGGCCGGTTCCCGCTTCCGGGGGCCGGCCCGTATTCTCCTCAGCGGAGCGATGGCTAATGTTGCTGACTTCGCAGAAGCGGCAGGGCGCCACCACATTCCTCATGCCGCTGATTGCCTACGGCCTGCCGCTTTTCTTCATCGTTGCGCCTTTCGCCGGCTTCCTGTTCTACAGCTTCTTCTGGGTCGAGGGCGGCGTGATGCATTACGACCTGACGCTGCTCAACTACCTGCGCTTCTTCGTCGATGCCATCTTCCTGCCGGTGATGCTGAAGACCTGCCTGCTGTGCCTGGGTGTCGCCGTACTGACCGTCGTCTTCGGCTATCCCGTCGCGTTCCTGCTGGCTAGTCTGCGCGGCCGCCTGCGCTACGCCCTGCTCATCCTGGTGCTGGTGCCGCTCTTGATGAGCTACGTCATCAAGATCTACGCCATCCGCAACATCCTGGGCGGCAATGGGCTGCTCAACAAGGCGCTGCTCTGGCTCGGCATGATCGACGAGCCGCTCAAATTTTTTGTCTTCAATCTGAACGCCGTCCTGTTGGCTCTGACCGTCCTGCTGATCCCCTTCGCCGTGCTGCCGATCTTCCTGTCGCTGGAGCGCATCCCGCGCAACCTACTCGAGGCCTCGGTGGATCTCGGCGCATCGCGGCTGCAGACGTTCTTCCGCATCATCCTGCCGATGAGCCTGCCGGGCGTGATCTCGGCGCTGACCTTCGTCTTCGTGCTCGCAATCGGCGATTTCCTGACGCCGCAGATGGTGGGCGGCCAGAGCGGCTTTACCTTCGGGCGGATCATCTACAGCCAGTTCGGCACCGCCTTCAATTGGCCATTCGGTGCGGCGCTATCGGCTATCCTCGCCCTGCTCGTAATTCCCGTGATTGCGCTCGGTGCGAGATTCAATCGCAAGCGGGGTAGCGCATGACCCTGACAAAGGGCGCAATGTTGAGCCTTGTGGCAATCACGGGCCTGGTCTTCCTGTTGCTTTACGGGCCTCTCCTGGTGCCGATCGTTTCGTCATTTTTCACTCTCGATCACGGATCGATCTTGTGGGATCAGCCCTCGCTGGAGTCCTATGCCGCGCTTTCTCGCAATGAGACAATATTGGAGGCTGTGACTAATACCCTGATGGTCGGCGCGGCCGCGGTCGTCCTAGCGCTGATCATGGGCATGGTAATGGCCCTGCACTATTGCAGCGGCCGTTCGGCAAGCCGGGAGATCATGCAGTTCGTGATTTTCCTGCCGTTCCTTATGCCGCCAATGGTGACCGGGCTCTCGCTGCTGGTATTCTTCCGTGAGATCGATTTTGACAGGTCGCTTGTCACCGTGACGATCGGCCATACCGTGTTTATCCTGACATTGGCCTACCGGACGATCGTGGTGCGGTTGCAGTCGCTCGAGCTGGGCATCATCGAGGCATCCTACGATCTCGGCGCCACCAACTGGCAGACCTTTCGGTATATACTCCTGCCCTCCCTACGGGGCGCGCTGATCGGCGCCGCGGTTCTGTGTTTCGCCCTCTCCTTCGACGAAACCATGATCACCATCCTCGTCACCGGGCCAGACAGCACTCTACCGGTGCTCTTGTGGGCAATGACGCGTCTGGGCTTCCCGCCCGACGTCAATGCCCTGGTCACGCTGGTGCTGGCGCTGACGACGCTGATGTGTCTCGTCGCTGCCTGGCAGCTGCTGCCGAGGGAGATGATCGTGGAAGAGGCGAACTAGCGTAAAGCTTGCGAAGGAGTGCGGCGCGCTTGCCGCGTACTTTTGTACCCATTATGCTGGGCATTTAATGGCCGCTTGTGGCACTTCTCGGACGGTCCCGTACCTTTGGAGGTTGACCGCTGTTGAGGCCAAAGCCGCCGTTGCGCGACCCAGCCGGCACGGCAACTTCTGACCCTAAGCGGTCATCGCAGCCATCGCTTCGACCCCAGTAACACGCCGTGCCGCATTCCTTCCGCGTTAACATCGTAAATTCGCAACTCGGTCCACTCGAACTTGCCCTTAAGGGCGGCCAGCGAGTTCGGCTCGATGTGCTCATGCACTTGCGTGACATAGAGGACCGGCTGACCGGCATACACGCTCTCGAAATCATCGACGATTTCGGCGATTGGCGGTTTGGTGCGGGCGAGATCCAGACCACTATCTGAGCTTAGTGCGTCGCCCCAGGGGGGCGCCAGAAAGGCAACGATGCAGTGATCTGCGGGAAACCTATGCCTGCCGAGAAGTGCCTTATAGTTGCCGTTGATGAGCTCGATATTCGCCTGCAGCGAGGCGATATTGCGCGTCGTCATCTCGTAGATCGTCTTTTCCACCTCGAAGGCGATGCCCTTGGCACATTTCACGTGCAGCAGAATCGTGTATAGCCCGTTGCAAGAGCCGGCGAATGGATCGACCACACCCACCTTGAGTGCTGGGGCATTCTTGAGCACGCGCACAACGTCTGTCCCGATCACGGTGCCCAATTGGTCGCTGACAGCTTCGATGGTGGTGCGGGCCAGCAGCCGTACGCCTCGGCCGTACCACTCTGCGGGCTTCATGCCGTAAATGCAGACATGATCGGGATTGCCGAAGGTGTCGAGACCAAACTTCTGAACCTCCCACAGCTCCATGACTTGGTTACGCTTATCAGGGCTCAGCAGAAAGTCGCGATCATACTTGCGATCACAATCATTCGAGGTTTGCGAGTTCATCTGACAAGCCTCCAATCCCAGAGACCTTCTCAGAAACAGCATGCGCTATCGCGAAGCCTCCATCAACATATGGCAGCTCCTGGCACCTTTCGGACGGCCCCGTGCCTTTTGGGATTCGACCGCTACTGGGGGCTAAGCCGACATGGCGCGGACGCGACTGATACGTCGGCCCCTGACCCATACCGGAAGTGTGGCCTGATAGACTCTCTATCGGGTCCCCCGTAAAATCCCACCCATCGGGAGCCTCGAAGGCAGTCCCACCGCATGGCCGAAGAACGCGTTCAACGACGCCTCGCCGCCATCCTCGCGGCCGATGTGGTCGGCTACAGCCGGCTCATGGAGCAGGACGAGGCCGGCACGATGGCCATGCTCAAGGCCCGACGAAAGGCAGTGCTGGGGCCGCTGGTCGCTGTGCACCAGGGTCGCGTGTTCAAAGTCACGGGCGATGGAGTGCTGGTGGAGTTCGCCAGCGCGGTCAACGCTGTACAATGCGCCGTCGAGTTGCAACACGCGATGTCGACCGCCAACGGCGATCTTCAAGACGACCGCCACATCGTGCTGCGCATCGGCGTGAACCTGGGCGACGTGATGGTCGAGGGCGGCGACCTCTATGGTGACGGCGTCAATATCGCGGCGCGTCTCCAAGCGATCGCCGAACCGGGTGGAGTCGTCATCTCCGGTACCGCCCATGACCATGTAGGGACCAAGATCAGGGTCGCTTTCGAAGACCTGGGCAATCAAGCCTTGAAGAATATCGCCCAGCCGGTGCGTGCCTTTCGGGTGTCTGTTATTCCGGCTGCTACGGTCGCCACGTCCAAGCCTGTCACCGACAAACCCTCCATCGCCGTACTGCCTTTTACCAATATGTCCGGCGATCCAGAGCAGGAGTATTTCTCCGACGGCATCGTGGAGGAAATCATCACGGCGCTTTCGCGCATGCGCTCGCTCATCGTCATCGCTCGCAATTCGAGTTTCACCTACAAGGGCCGATCGGTAAACGTGAAGCGAGCTGGGGGGTGCGTTATGTGCTCGAGGGCAGCGTCCGCAAGGCCGCGAATCGGCTGCGCATCAGCGGCCAGCTGATCGATGCCGAAACCGGCGCGCATCTGTGGGCGGATCGTTTCGATGGCGACGTGGAGGACATCTTCGATCTGCAGGACCAGGTAACTGCCAGAGTTGTCGGCGCCATCGCGCCAAAGCTGGACGAGGCGGAAATCGAACGCATCCGAAGCAAGCCGACCGAGAGCCTCGACGCCTACGACTGCTTCCTGCGCGGCATGGCCGGCCTTCACAAATGGTCCCGCGAAGGCAATGACGAAGCGCTGGCGCACTTCTATCGAGCCATCGAGCTCGATCCGAACTACGCCGCGGCCCACGGGCTTGCCGCGCGGACCTACGTGCAACGCAATGCGTGCGGCTGGGTGACCGAGCCACCGCATGAGCTGGCGGAGGCCAGCCGGCTGGCCCGGCGGGCGGTGGAGTTGGGCCATGACGATGCTGTGGCGCTGGCCACGGCGGGCTTCGCGCTCGCCCAGCTGGTCGGTGACATCGAAGACGGGGACGCCTTCATCGAAAAGGCTCTCGAGCTCAATCCGAATCTTGCCTGGGCCTGGCTGTACAGTGGCTGGGCCAAGAGCACGATGGGCGACGCGGACCTGGCCATCGAACGTATCGCGCGCGCCAGGCGCCTCAGTCCCCATGATCCCCAGGATTTCAGCGCTCAGGCTGCGATGGCTTTCGCCCACTTCATTGCCGGGCGCTACGACGAGGCGCTCGCCTGTGCACAGGCGGCCGTTCGCGACCGGCCGAATATCCAGATTGTGAACTGCTTGGCTGCGGCCAGCGCCGCCATGGCCGGCCAACCGGCCGAGGCGCGGAAAGCGATGGAGCGCCTGCGGCGGCTGAACCCGAGCCTGCGTGTTGCCAACGCCGGCACGGTTAAGTTGATCTACCGGCCGGAGGACCTTGCGCGCTGGACCGACGCTTTGCGCAAAGCGGGCCTGCCGGAATGAGCGTGACCCACCGCCTCGCCGCATCCGGTGGCCGACGTGTCGGCGGACGGTCTACCGATAGAGTAAGACGAGCTGATGCCGACGGGACGGCTGCTTCTGGCACTTTTCCGCCATAGTGGTGTCGCCAGACTAGGTCCGGTGCTGAGGGGCTAGCTGACGAAGACCGCCATCAGTTCCGGTTCGTATCGGCAAGCTGACATTCGCGGAGGGTCTCAAACCGCCGCATTTGACCCAAAGCGGACGTTTGGCCCAATAGACTCTCCAACGGAACATCAATACAATTCCCTGCACAGCGTTTCTTGGGGGCAAAAAACGGCAGATGGCCGAAGAACGCATTCAACGCCGCCTCGCTGCCATTCTGGCCGCAGACGTTGTTGGTTATAGCCGGCTGATGGAAACCGACGAGGCGGGTACGATGGCCGCGTTGAAGGCTCGGCGCAGACAGGTACTGGAGCCGCTGGTCACCAAACATCACGGTCGCGTCTTCAAGGCGACCGGCGACGGAGTACTGGTAGAGTTCGCCAGTGCTGTCAACGCCGTGCAATGCGCTGTGGATCTGCAATCCGGCATGGCAAAAGCCGACGGAGATCAACCCGAGGATCGGCGTATCGTGCTGCGGATCGGCGTCAACCTTGGCGATATAATGGCCGAAGGTGGCGATCTTTATGGTGACGGCGTCAACGTCGCCGCACGCCTTGAAAGCATAGCTGAGCCTGGCGGCATCTGTTTGTCCGCCATGGTTCATCAGAACGTGAAGACGAAGCTCGCTCTCGCGTTTGAGGACATGGGGGAACAACGCTTCAAGAATATCGCTGAGCCCATTCGGGCTTTTCGTATTCGATTGGCGCCGATTGCTGTTCCGGCTTTGCGGACAGTGGGGGCACTAGCGTTACCCGATAAGCCCTCCATCGCCGTACTGCCGTTTCAGAACATGAGCGGCGACCCAGAGCAGGAGTATTTCGCCGATGGCATGGTGGAGGACATCATCACCGCGCTATCGAGGTTTAATGCCCTATTTGTCATCGCCCGTAATTCGAGCTTCACCTATAAGGGTCACGCCGTCGATGTGAAGCAGGTCGGGCGAGATTTGGGCGTGCGCTACGTGCTGGAGGGCAGTGTCCGAAAATCTGGCAATAGGGTGCGCATCACCGGCCAGCTTGTCGATACTTCGAGCGGCGCGCATCTGTGGGCAGATCGTTTCGATGGTGGTTTAGAAGACGTCTTTGATCTGCAGGATCGAGTGACGACAAGTGTCGTGGGGGCTATAGCACCCAGGCTGGAACAGGCCGAGATCAATCGCTCCAGACACAAGCCAACGGAGAGCCTGGATGCCTATGATCACTATCTGCGTGGCATGGCGGGCGTGCATCAGTGGACCAAGGAAGCCAACGGAGAGGCGTTATCGCACTTCTACAAGGCTATCGAACTCGATCCGAATTTTGCCTCGGCCTATGGCATGGCGGCGCGATGCTATGACCAGCGCATGGCAAATGGCTGGGTGACTGAACGCGCACATGAGATCGCCGAAACTGCGCGGTTGGCCCGGCAGGCAGCTAAGTTGGGCAAAGATGACGCGGTCGCTCTCTGCATGGCGGGTTATTCTCTTGCCTTTGTTGTAGTCGGCGGCTTCGACGATGGCGCAGCCTTGATCGATCGGGCTCTGCTGCTCAATCCGAACCTTGCTGTAGCCTGGCTCAGTAAAGGTTGGATTAAGGTCTACCGAAGTGATCCTGAAGTAGCGATTGAGTGTACCGCTCGCGCTATGCGCTTGAGTCCGCACGATCCTTACATGTTTGATATGCAGACTGTGACCTCGCTCGCTCATTTCTTTGCCGGCCGCTTTGCGGAAGCGTTGCCATGGGCGGAAGCGGCAGCACGGGAGCAGCCGAACTTCGGACCTGCACTACGGATGCTGGCAGCAAGCAGTGCGATGACTGGGCGACATGAGCAGGCGCAGACAGCAATAGCGAGTTTGCTCGAGCTTCAGCCCTCGTTGCGTATTTCCAATCTCCAGGACTTGTTTCTTGGGGCACGACCAGAGGGTTTTACCAAGCGGGTCGAAGCCCTACGCATGGCGGGTCTGCCGGAATGACGCCGACGACTTCCGGTTATGGCACTTTGGCGACCTGCTGCCGCAGCCGACCATAGTCCGCTGCGTGGGGCTTAGCTGACGAAGACCCAGTCACTTCCGCTATCTATCGCTGAGCGGACTCATGTCGGAACGGGGCTCACGGCTGCCCATGACCCTAAGCCGTCATTCGATCGCAGCCTATCGAGGCCGCGTGTAACAATCCGGAAGACAGCGTTCGAGGCTGCCAGACCGCCCGCAAATGGCGGCCGCGTCCACCCGCGCTGCCGCAGACCAGACTCCAACTTGGGCCGCCGCGCCTCATATTCGTCAGCGGGGCGACGCGCTAACCATTATTAAGTTTTGTCGTTGAAATGGCCGTTAATACTTATTACTACCAATATTGTTGACCGACAGGCAAGTCATTAACCTTATTTTTCTTATACGAATACATTGAATCGATTCGCCCGTTGGGGCCGTCTTTGATACAATCTCGGACCGAGACTGCTCGTAGCGAGGGGAGAGCTCGATGCGCATGGTTTCTGCACTTGCGGTGTTCGTTATCCTATCGTCACCAGCCTTTGGCGAGCCACTGTCCGGTTCCTCGCCGCCGGCCGATTCACTCGGAGCAGAGGCGCCGCCGGTCCTCCCCTTTGTCCCGACGAATCCCACGGCGCGTCCGGAGGCGGCGGCAGCGATGGAAGATCGCAACGGCAATCGTGTCGTCGATGCACTCGAGGGGCGGCTCGCGTCGGCTGCATCTAATGAGCGACTCGGCGTAGTTGCCATATTCGACACGCCTGGGCACGCCGCGGCCGCGCGCCAGTCGCTGGGCGCAGCGGCACTACGCGAAGTGCTTGACCTCGTGCCAGCGTTCTCAGCGACGCTCACGGCCGGTCAGGCGCGCGCTCTGGCCCGCATGCCGGGCTTGCAGCGCGTCGAGGAGATCACGCTGGTCTATGCGAGCATGGAGACAGCGCGCCGCGACTTCGGCATCGACCGCGTGGCGCCGCTCGGGTTCACCGGCGCCGAGATCGGCATCTGCATTGTGGATACTGGCATCTTCGCGGAGCATGAGGAATTTGTCGATGCCATCACCGGCGTCAGTAAGGTAATCGGCTTCAGCGACTTCGTCGGGATGTCCCCGTTACCATATGACGACCACGGGCACGGCACACATGTGGCCTCGATCGCCGCGGGTGACGGCACAGGCATCGACGACTTCGCCCCGCGCTATCGCGGCGTTGCCCCTGGCGCCCTGCTTTTCGGCGCTAAAGTCCTCGACAGCAACGGCCAGGGCAGCAGCGACGCCGTGGCGGCCGGCATCAACTGGTGCGCGGATCAGCCGGAGGTCGACGTCATCAACCTGAGCCTCGGCACCAGTGGCTCCTGCGATGGCAACGACCTGATCAGCCGGACGGTTGACGCCGCAGTGACACAGCGTGGCAAGGTGGTCGTGGTGGCCGCCGGCAACGAAGGGGCCGCGCCGAAGACTATCGGCTGCCCTGCTGCCGCGCGGCAGGCGATCACAGTAGGCGCGGCCGCCGAATGGTCGAGCGCGAGCGAGGCGCTCGGTGAATCCGACGGCGTTTACCTGGCGCCGTTCTCAAGCCGCGGGCCGACGGCGGACGGCCGCGTTAAGCCCGACCTGGTGTCGCCCGGCGTCAGCATCATCGCCGCCTACATTGATCCCTCAGGCAGCGGTGCCTTCGGCTGCATCAACGACTGCTATACGGCCTTGAGCGGGACCTCGATGGCAACCCCATTCACCGCCGGCATGATCGCGCTCATGCTGGAAGCAAACCCGGCGCTGACACCGCCCATGGTGAGCAGCACGCTGTCCGCCACAGCGCGTGACCGCGGGCCGCTTGGCACCAGCGGCGCGGCGCTCAAGGACAATAACTGGGGCTATGGGCTCGTCGACGGCTACGCGGCGGTGGCCGAAGCCGCCGCGGCCGCCGACCCCGCGGCGACCATCGATACCACGCCGACGGCGCTTCCCAGCTATGTCTATGGCGCGGGCAGCGTCCGCGGCAGCGGCAATTCGACCGTGGCCATCGAGGTCACGGACGCCAGTGTGCCGCTCGCCATTACCGTCACCATCCTCGATGGCGGCAAGAGACGGTTCTGCGATCTCTTCCTCGGCTGCTTCTACGAATGGCGGCCCGATTTCGATGTCCGGCTGCTCGACCCGACCGGCACCGAGGTGGCGAGCTCGATCTGCATGCTGGGTGCGTACCTGGGCGAGGAGTGCGACAATGTGGGACGCCAGGAAACCGTCCACATCGTAGCGCCCATTCTCGGTACCTACACGCTCGAGGTCTACAAGGGAACGAGCGATTCGCGAAACGGCAGGTTCAGCTACGAGATCTCGCGCGGACCTCTCACCGGCGGTGCTTCGCCGCTTGGCGCGACGGTGACGACGCTGGCTGGCGCGGATTAATGCGCCACCGGGCTCATGTACAATGACATTAAGCTCTGTCTCGACGAGGCTGAAGAGCTGCACACGCCGACAGTCTGCAACGCGGTGCGCCAGCTCTGGTTGGAAACCAACAGCCGATTCGGCCCCGAGTCCGACTTCATCACTATCGTGCGGCTGATAGAGCAATGGGCCGGCGTGCAGGTGAAAGCGCTCGTATCCTGATGGGAGACGACCCAACCAACAAAAGCCCGGCTTGATAGACGCCTCCACGGTGCTCCAATACAGTCAGCGTCTCTGCGTTCTCTAGGGACAACCGATCCCGTGCCTTTGGAAGCGACCGCCATTGAGGGCTAAGCCGACATAGGGAGGGCTAAGCTGATACGGCAGTCTATGACCCAAAGCAGAAATCCAGGCGGATAGACTCTCAATCTGGTCAGGCATAGAGTTCCAAATGCTGACCTCTCTGATTCTCATGGCACTACATGGCCGAAACACGGGTCCAGCGCCGACTCGCCACCATCTTAGCCGCCGACGTGGTCGGCTATAGCCGGCTTATGGAGACGGACGAGGTCGGGACGCTGGCCACGCTTAGGGCGCGGCGCAAGGAGGTGCTGGAACCGCTGGTCGCCAAACATCAGGGCCGCGTCTTCAAGGTAACAGGCGACGGCGTGCTGGTGGAGTTCGCTAGCGCTGTCAACGCTGTGCAATGCGCCGTCGATCTGCAACAGACTATGGCGGCCGCCAACGGCGATCACCCCGCGGATCGCGGTATTGTGCTGCGCATCGGCGTGAATCTGGGCGATGTCATGATCGAAGGCGGTGACCTCTATGGCGACGGCGTCAACATCGCTGCGCGCCTCGAAGCGTTAGCGGAACCGGGCGGCATACTGATTTCCGGCACAGCCTATGACCATGTTAGGAACAAAGTTAAGGTTGGCTTCGAAGATCTCGGCGAACGGCAACTGAAGAATATCGTGTCTTCCGTACGGGTCTATGGAATCCAGCTCTGCGTGGAGGCGCCTATATCTCGGCCGGCGTTGGCACTTCCTGACAAACCGTCAATCGCGGTCCTGCCATTCGCGAACCTGAGCGACGATCCCGAGCAGGAATATTTTGCAGACGGAATGGTTGAGGAGATCATTACAGCACTCTCTCGCATGCGCTGGCTGTTCGTCATCGCCCGCGATTCGAGCTTCACTTATAAGGGGCGAACCGTGGACGTAAAACAAGTAGGACGCGAGCTTGGGGTACGCTACGTACTCGATGGCAGCGTGCGCAAGGCGGTAACCAGAGTGCGCATTGCGGGGCAGCTTATTGATGCTGCAACGGGCGCGCATCTTTGGGCGGACAAGTTCGATGGAGGGATCGAAGATATCTTCGATCTCCAGGACCGCATTGCAGAAAGTGTCGCTGGTGCCTTACAGCCTTCGATCCTTACCGCCGAGATGGCGCGATCTGCAAGAAAACGACCTGATAGCCTGGTCGCATACGACTACGTCCTGCGCGCGCTTCCGCTGGTATGGTCCCTCAATAGAACGCAAAGCGAGAGCGCCCAAGTTCTGTTGGAGCGCGCATTTTCTATTGAACCGGACTATCCTCTGGCACTCTCCCTAGCTGCCTGGTGTCACGCGCAGCGTGTCGTGTACAATTGGACCGATGCGCTGGGTGAGGAACGTGAGGTAGCGCTTCGCCTTGCCCAGCGGGCGGCTGCCATTAGTCGCGACGATTCGATGGTGCTGGCAATTCTGGGTGCCGCGCATACGATCGTACGCGATTTCGACATCGCGGCCGAGCACTTGGAACGCGCGCTGTTGCTCGATCCCAGTTCAGCATGGGCATGGACTCGCAGCGGCTGGCTTAACGTTCATCGGGAACAGCCGGAACTTGCGATCCAGCAGTTCGAGCGGGCGATCCGGCTCAGCCCGTTCGATCCCGCAGGCTTTGTGTGCTTTTTCGGCATTGCAGATGCTCATTTCCTCAAGGGTAATTATGAAGAGGCGATTAGATGGTCGCAAAAAGGCCTCAACCAGCAGCCGGCGGCCGCGTGGCATCTTCGTGTGCTCGTCCCGGCTCTGATTCACGCGGGGCGCTTGGAGGAAGCCGGTCACGCCTACAAGAGGATGATGGAGCATTATCCGGGGTTGACGATCGGCAAGGTGCGCAGCGCGCTGCCGTTTGCAGCCGTTATGATGGAACGCATCGTTGACGGGTTGCGGCAGATGGGCCTTCCAGATTGAACGCGCAAGACTCGACGCCTAGCCAAGATGTTTGTCCGTTCCTGGCACGTCTACACCGTAGTGACGCCGCCAGACCAGATCCGGTGTTGAGGTCTAACTGACTAAAACCGCAAGCTGTTCCGGTCCATATCTCTAAGCGGACGCTGGCAGCGTGGCATCGAACAGCCGGGTTTGACCCGAAGCTGCCATTCCAGCAGTTGCCGGTCGTCTATGCCAGCTGCCCGCTTCATGCGTAGTTCACATAGATAGTCTTCTTCTGGAAGTAGCCGTCCAGGCCGTATTTGCCGTCCTCGCCGCCGATGCCGCTGTGGCGGATGCCTGCGTGATAGGCATGGACCGCGTCGCCACCTGGACGGTTGACGTAGATCTCACCGAACTTCAGTTCGCGCACCAGGCGCATCAGCCGACGCATGTCCTTGGTGAAGACATAGGCGGAGAGGCCGTAGTTTGATTCATTGGCCAGTTTCAGCCCCTCGTCAAAGTCGGTCACCTTCATCACGGCGATCACTGGGCCGAACACTTCGTCCTGCATGATGGGTTGGCGGTTGTCGATAGCGGTCATCACCGTGGGCTCGTACCAATAGCCGCGCGCGAATTCGCCGTCCGTCAGGCGCCGTCCGCCGGTCAACACTTTGCCGCCCCCCCGCTTCGCCGCCTCCACCATGCGCTCGACCTTCGTTAGCTCCGCAGCGCTGAATTTCGGCCCGACATCCACCGGGTCCAGCGGGTTGCCCACTTTAAGCCTCGATACCGCATTGACGAACTTCTCCATGAATTCGTCGGCGATGCGCTCATGCACATACATGCGCTCGTTGCAGATGCAGATCTGGCCACAATTCTCGAAGCGAGAGACGACGGCCGCCTTCACCGCCGCGCCGATATCCGCGTCCTCGCCGACGATGAACGGTGCCTTGCCGCCCAACTCCAGCCGCAGGATCTTCAGGTCTTCGGCGGCGTTGCGGAAGATTTCCTTGCCCGCGCGCACGCTGCCGGTGAGCGTGATCAGCCGCGGCACGGGATGGCCGACCAGCGCCGCGCCCAGGCCTTCGCCGGTTCCCGTCACTACATTGAACACACCCGGCGGGAAGTCGGCCTGCACAGTGAGCTGCGCGATTTCCAGCGCCGACAGCGGCGTGCCCTCATGGGGCTTGATCACGATTGTGTTGCCGGCGATCAGCGCCGGGCCCATCTTCCGCGTGGTCAGAGCGGCCGGGTAGTTCCAGGCCGTGAGGCCGACGACCACGCCATGGGCGACGCGCTGGATCCAGATCTGCTCGTCCGGATTGTCGGAGGGAATGATATCGCCGGTAATGCGCCGGGCTTCTTCGGCCGCGTAGGTGAGATAGAGCGCCGTGCCCTCGATCTCGCCGCGCGCTTCGACCAGCGGCTTGCCCTGCTCGGCGACCACCAGCCGCGCCAGGCGCTCTCGGTTCTCCAGGATCAGTAGCGCCAGGCGGCGCAGCAGTTGGCCGCGCTCCACCGGCGGCAGCGCTTCCCAAATGGGCTGCGCCGCGCGCGCCGCCAGCAGGGCGCGGTCGCCATCGTCGGCGGTGCCATTCGGCGCCGTAGCGATGATCTCCTGGGTCGCCGGGTTCTCCACCTCCAGGAATTCCTTGCCGGTGGAGTCGGCCCATTGGCCATTGATGAAATGGCGGTAGCGGGGAATGCCGGCGAGCAGGTGCTTCATGACAGGCATGGTTTATGTCCTCGCAGAAGACGGAGTTGGAATCAGCCGACAGGAACGTAGCCGAACTGTATCGGCAGCCACAGTGTCAGTTCCGGCACGAAAATCAGCACGAATAGAATGACGATCAGCACGATCAGGAACTGCCAGAGCTCCTTCATGATCGAATGCAACGCGATGCCGGAAACACCACTGATCAGGAACAGCAGCTCACCCATCGGCGGCGTCACCAGGCCGATCATCATGTTGACGACCGCGGTCACGCCGAAATGGACGGGATCGATCCCCAGCGCACGAACACTCGGCATCAGCATGGGCACGATGATAAGCAGCATCAACAGGGTATCAAGGAAGCAGCCGAGGACAAGGAACAGGATGTTGACCATCAACAAGAACATGATCGGCGAAACATCCAGATGCAGCATCCAGCCGCCCAGCAATGCCGGCAGCTGCTCGGCCGCCACAACCCAGTTCATTACCAAGGCGCCAGCGATGGTAATGGCTACCACGCCGGTCGAGCGGGCGGATTCCACCAGCACATTCACTAGCCGGCCGTAATCCAGGGTGCGATACCATCCGACGGCGAGCAGCAAGGCATAGGCCGCGGCGACGGCCGCGGCCTCAGTCGGCGTTACCGCGCCCGAATAGATACCACCCAGCATGATGACCGGCAGCAGCAAGGCCGGTGCGGCCACGCCGATCGTGCGAACGGCTTCGCGGCGTGTGGGTACGGGTTCCACCGGAAAATTGCGCTTCTTCGCAATGGCGATGATGACGCCCATCTGCGCTAGGCCGAGCAGAAGGCCGGGAATGACGCCACCCATGAAAAGGTAGCCGATGGATGTATTGGAAACGAGGCCGTAGAGGACCATCGGTATGGACGGCGGAATGATCGGACCGATGATGGCGGAGGTAGTGCTGAGCGCCGCGGCGAAGCCCGGCGGATAGCCGGCCTTCACCATCATGTCCACTTCCAGCTTGCCGGGGCCGGCGGCATCGGCCAGCGCGCTGCCACTCATGCCGGAAAAGATGATGCTGGCGACCACATTCACATGCGCCAGGCCGCCGCGCAGGCGCCCGACCAGAAGATTTGCGAACTCGAACAGGCGATTGGTGATCTGGCTCGCATTCATGATGTCGGCAGACAGGATGAACAGCGGCACCGCGATCAGCACGAAGCTGTTGAACAGACCGTTCAGGCTTTGCGAAGCAACCAGCCCGATGTCCTGGCCGGTCATGAACAGGTAGACGAAGGATGACACGAGCATCGCGTGTCCGATCGGCATGCCGACGGCAGTCCAATAGAAGAACAGCGTGAACATCACGATGGCCGGGAAACTCATCGGGCGCGCCCGTTAGAGATGTTGCTGCCAGGAGGGCCCGAACAGCCGCTTCAGGCGGATCGCGGCGTTGAAGATCACCGCGACCATGAAGATGCCGAAGCAGGCATAGGCGATATCGAACGGGATATGGAGGATCAATGTGCTCCGGCGGCCCATGAACCCGATATATTCCAGGGTAGTCGGCAAAGCGATGACGAAGACGATCCCAAGGGCTGCCGTATTGGTGATGCCGACGATCCGGCGCGGCCCGGGCGGCATTTTCTTGTAGAGCAGGTCGAAATGGATGTGCTGCCGCTCGGTCATTAGCAGATCCGATGACCAAAACACTAGCCAGATATACGACAACGAGCAGAGCTCAAGTGACCACTGCACGGGGTAGTTGAAGACATAGCGGCTGATGATCTGGATCATGAAGGCGACAAACATGGTTGCGAACAAGGCAGCCGAGACCAGTTCGCAGGCGCGTCGGAAAGTCTTCATCCGCAGAATCGTTCCTGATTACGCACGCGGGCCGCTCGATTGAGAAAATGGGGGCGGACGCCAGTCCTGCCTCGTGTCACGACGGCGTCCGCCCCCAGCGGTCTGTCCCCAACCGGTGAGCCTAGGCTCCGGCCTTGTTGATGCGGTCGATCATACCTACGGGCCAGCTCTTGGCGAACTCCGATTCCAGGAACTTCTCTTGTACCTGGTCACGGAAGCTGGCGACATCTGGCGTCGTCACGGCGACGCCCTTGCCCTCGAAGAACGCGGCCGCGTCTTTTTCGGTCGCGATCACGCCTTCGTCGTTATGCTTCTTGGCTGCGGCTTCCGCGGTTTCAATTGCCTTCTTCTCGTCGTCGGACAGGCCATCCCAGAAGCCGTTGCTGAGAGTGAAGAACACGTTCGACACCATGTGGCCGGTCAGCACCACCTGCTTCGACACCTCGTAGAACTTCGCCGCCATTGCGTCCGGCAGCGGATTCTCAAGCCCGTCGATGGTGCCGGTCTGCATCGCGAGATACACCTCCTCGAAGGCCAGCGGCGTCGCATTTGCGCCGAGGGAGTTGCCCAGGAACTGCCAGGTCTCGGAGCCGGGCATGCGCAGCTTCAGGCCCGCCATGTCGGCGGGCGTCTTCACTTCCCGCGGCTCGCGCAGGATGACGTGGCGCGTGCCGAGATACTGGCTGCGCACGATATGCAGGCCGACATCCTTGGAGACGCGTGCCTTGTACTCCTCGCCGACTTCGCCGTCATAGACCGCATCCAGATGGGCGGGATCGCGCATCAGATAGCCCGTGGTGAAGATCGAATATTCGGGGATGAAGTTGGTGATGTCCTGCGGCGAGGTCAGCGCGCATTCCAGGTTGCCGCGTTGCATGGCCTCGATCTCCGTGCCCTGGGCGAACAGCGTGCCGTTGAAATGCAGCTGCACATCGAAGGCGCCGGGGGCAGATTTGTCCAGCTCGGTCTTGAACACCTCGAGCGCCTTGGACTGCCACTCCTCGGCGGTGCCGGGTGTTGAAACCCGCAGCGCCTTCGCGGCGGCACGGCTATGGCGCAGCACCGTGGGAATGGCGATGGCGGCGGCGCCGGCCGCCAGGAACGTACGCCGGGTCAGTTTTCCTTTTCTGTCGCTGGTCCTGATCATTGTTGCCTCCCTTGGTCTTTGTGGATTTGTTGTGTTTGCTGCCTTACGCCGATTTCCGCTTGCCGGCGGCGGCGCGTTTCGGCAGCGCCGGCAGCTGCAGCACTTCGCTCGGCTTACGCTGTGCCTCTGCCAGCTCGTCGGCAAAGCGCCGCACCTCCGGCGCGTTATGCTCCCGCGCCAGCCGCTCGGCCTTCGCGGCGTCGCCGCCAGTGATCGCCTTCACCATCGGCTGATGCTCGTCGAGGATGGCGTGCAGATCGACGATCTGCGAGTTAGAGGTGACGATGTAATGCCGCACTTGCTGCTCCAGCAGCTTGTACTGCGCGATCAGCCGGTGATGGCCGGTCATGGCGACGATGGTCTTGTGCAGCCCGAGGTCGGCTTCCGCGACAGGCGCATGCTTGCCGGTGGCCACCGCCTTCGCCAGTCGGTCATAGGCCTCTGTCAGGAGCTTCAGCGTATCGGGCGTCTGCCGCTCGGCCGCGAGCTTGGCGGCGAGGCCTTCCAGGCTGCCGCGGAGCGTGTAGAGCTCCCAGGCATCCTCGGCTGACAGCGCCGGCACCATCCATTTCGTGTAGGCGACCTGCAGCACCAGCCCTTCATGGGCGAGCTGGCTGAGTGCCGCGCGGATGGTGCCGCGACTGACGCCCAGCTGCGCCGCCAGCGCCGCCTCCACCAGCCGGAAACCCGGGGCAAAGCGGCCGCTCAGGATTTGTTCGCGCAACAGGTCGGCGGCCCGGTTGTCGAGCCGGTTCTTTGGCAGCTTGAGATCGAGTGCCGCCACGGTCATGGCCGTCGCCTTTGTGGCTTTCATTTGGCTATTGCCGCCCGGATTTCGCAGGTTGGTTCCCGCTCCTCCGACAGCCGCTCCCATTCCGTTGCCGCAAGGCTTGCATGGCCGCCGATGGGCGGTCAAGGCCAGATTGTTGACAATCAGCAATCCCGCGCCAAGATGCCCGCCAACGACCAGAAAACATCGGGGAGTAAAAGCGCGTGACCGGCCTTCCGGCCCGCAATGTCGTGATCGCCGCCGTGGCGACACCGGTTGGTCCTGATTACCGGCCGGACGGCGAATTGCTGCTGGCGCGCTGCCGCCAGCTGCTGGCGGAAGGCTGCGACGGCATCACCCTGTTCGGCACCACGGGCGAAGGTGCCGAGTTCTCCGTCGCCGATCGTCAGCAAATCCTGGAGCAGGTGATCTTCGGCGGTCTCGATCCCCGGCGGCTGATCGTCTCCGCCGGCGCATTGACCCTGCCGGACATGACCGCGCTCGCCGCCCATGCGACGGAGCAGGGCGTCGCCGGTGTTCTCTTGATGCCGCCCTGCATGTATCGCGGCGGCATCGGCGATGATGGCACCTTCCGCTTCTACGCCACTGTCATCGACCGCGTGGCCAGCGATGCGCTACGGCTCTACCTCTACCATTTCCCGGACATCTCCGGCGTGCCGGTGACAACGCGGGTCATCCGCCGCCTGAGCGAAAAGTATGGCCCGGTGATCGCCGGCGTGAAGGACAGCGGCGGCGATTTCGGCTTCACCGAGGATGTGCTGCGCCGCTTCTCCCATCTTGCTGTCTATACCGGCAGCGAGACCCATGTGCCTTCGGCGCTCGCCGCGGGCGCGAGGGGCACCATCTGCGGCCTGGCCAATGTGATCGCGCGGTTGATGCGCGCCATGAGCGATGCGCCGACGCTGCCGGACCGGTGGCGCTACGTGCCATCGGTGCAGGCGGTGGACAGCATCCTGTCCCGCGGGCCGTTCATCCCCTCGATCAAAGCGGTGATTGCTGAGGCCATGCAGCAGCCGGCCTGGCGGCGCGTGGTGCCGCCGATGGCCGAGCTGCCGTTGTTCGACGAGAACCGTTTGCTGACCGATTTCGGCAAGCTGGCCGCGGCCTTTCCCCGCTGACGCCGCGCCTATTGCGCCGCCCGCGCGCCCTGGCGCAACGCCTTCAGCGGCGCCAGCGCCTTCTCCAATTCCGCCACCGCCGCCGGCTCCAGTTCGCAGACCGGCGCCCGCAGCGTGCCGCCCTCATAACCCATGATGCGGCAGGCGGCCTTCACCGCCGGATTGTAATCGCCGTACCAGCAGAAGGCCGCGGCCGGGAACATCGCCGACCAAAGCTGCATCGCCTCAGGGATCTTGCCCGCCTGCACCAGATTCCAGAGCTGCACCGACTCGCGCGGCATGAAGTTGACGCCACCCCAGATGGTGCCCACGCAGCCGAGGATGAAGGCCAGCGGCGCCACCGGATCGGCGCCGTTGAGCACCTTACCGCCATGGGCCTTGCCCGCGGCGATCAGCGCCTGCTGCTTGCCCAGGTCGTTGCAGCTGTCCTTGATGTAGGTGAAATGCTCGAGGTGCAGCAGCCGGCGGAATAGCGCGGGCGTCAGCTCGATCTTGGTGCCCGCGGGAATGTTGTAGCCGACGATGTCGATGCCGATGGCGCGGTCGATGGCGGCATAGAACTGCAGGATGCCGTCGTCATGGGTCGGCCCCTCGAAATAGGGCGGCAGCACCATGATCGCGTCGGCGCCCGCATCCTGCGCCGTCTTGGAGCGGCGGATCACCTCGTCCTGATTGAGGGCCGAGGTCTGGCAGGTCACCTTGGCGCGGCCGGCGATGCGCTTGCAGCCGAGCTGGAACATCTTCGCGCATTCCGCCTCCGTGATGTAGGCGTGCTGACCGGTGCCGGCGCTCAGCACGAAGCCGTGCACGCCGCACTCCAGATAGATGTCAATCAGCTCTTCATAGCGCTTGAAATCCAGATTGCCCGCCGAGTCGAACGGCGTCTGCATCGCCAGATTGATGCCCGTGAGTTCGGCCATGATCCGTGTCCCCGCTGATGATTCTTGAAGCCGACGAGGATCGGACCGATGATCCGCGAAGTCAACGCCTCGGCCCGGCGCGGATTGTCGCGCGGGCGCGCTAACAAAATGGTTTCGCTTGGTGGTCGTGTACTTACTCGCTTTCTCGAACCTACACGCTCGCGCGCCCAAGCATGCAAATCTCAGTTCATATAAATTAGGTGGTCGAGCGCGACAACCCAGCACCGCAAATGACGTCCGGTTGCGGGCTTGCTGACGCAATTTACAACCATTTCCGTTGTGTAATGATAAGCCGACACGCATGGAGACGCAGCTCAGTGCGGGTTTTGACCCATAGCGGACGTTGATGCGGCCTGCCCGATAGACTCTCCTGCGGGACGCCAATACAATCGGCCGCACTGCGTTACCACAAGGCAAACGCCTCCTATGGTCGAAGAACGCGTCCGGCGCTGGCTCGGCGCCATCCTCGCTGCCGATGTGGTGGGCTACAGCCGGCTCATGGAGCGGGATGAGGCCGGCACGACGGCGAGGCCAGAAAGCGCCGGCGATCGGGAGGAATCCCCACTCGTCGCCTAGCCGGCGGCATGCGGGCGATACAAGCAAGGACGAGGCAATGGGAGGAGGAGAATATGTTTTCGATCAAGAGAACCGCAGTCGCCCTGGCTCTGGCAATCGGTCTGATCACCGGTCCGGCGAGCGCGGAGAACGTGAAAATAGCCCTGGTTGTAAAGGCGCTGGGCATCGGCTTCTTCGAAGCCGCCAATAAGGGCGCGCAGGAAGCCGCCAAGGAACTTGGCGATGTCGAGGTCATCTATACCGGCCCGACCGATACCACGGCCGAGGCGCAGATCGAGGTCATCAACGCCCTGATCGCGCAAAAGGTCGATGCCATTGCCGTTTCCGCCAATGACAAGGATGCGCTGGTCCCGGCGCTCAAGAAGGCGATGGAACGGGGCATCACGGTCATCTCCTGGGATTCGGGCGTCGCACCCGAGGGCCGGCAGATGCATCTGAACCCATCGTCCAATGCGCTGATCGGCAATATGTGCGTGAAGATGGCGGCGGATGTATTGCCTGAAGGCAAAGGGGATGTCGCAATCCTGTCCGCGACGGCCACGGCCACCAATCAAAACACCTGGATCGACGAGATGAAGAAGGTGTTGCCCAAGTACCCGGGCGTCAACCTGGTAACCACGGTTTATGGCGACGATCTTTCCGACAAGAGCTACCGCGAGACTCAGGGCCTGTTGCAGTCCTACCCCGACTTGAAGGTCATCATTGCGCCGACATCGGTCGGCATCGTCGCCGCGGCCCAGGCCGTCGCGGACGGCGGCAAGGTTGGGCAGGTCTATGTCACCGGCCTGGGATTACCATCGGAAATGGCGGGTCATGTGAAGTCCGGCGCAACCAAGAGTTTCGCCATCTGGAACCCGATCGATCTCGGCTACTCCGCCACCATGATTGCCTACAACCTGGTGAAGAAAACGGTCGAGGCGAAGCCGGGCGGCGAGATTCCGATGGGCCGCATGGGCGCCGTCAAGCTCGACGACAACAATGAAGGCGCGATGGCCGATCCGTTCGTCTATGATGCGTCCAACGTCGACGAATTCGCCAAGATCTTCTGAACCCCCAATGCGCAGACCGCCGGCGGCATTCATGCCGCTGGCGGAGCGCAACTTCGCCGGTTCATAATATCGCTCCGCGGCGAAACGCCGGAGGCCCAAGCATGCCCGCCGTTGCGGAGCCTGTTGCCAGACCAGATGAGTCGGCGCCCGCTGCCGAGGCGGCGGGCGGACAGCCGATCCTCGAACTGCGTGGCATCAGCAAGTCCTTCCCCGGCGTCAAGGCGCTGGAGAATGTCGGGCTGAGACTGACGGCGGGCCGCGTTACAGCGCTGATCGGTGAAAACGGCGCGGGAAAATCGACGCTGGTGAAGATTCTGACGGGCATCTATCAGCCCGATGCTGGCGAAATACGTATCGATGGTTCCGTCGTGCAATTGCCGACTGCACAAGCCGCGCAGCGGGCCGGCGTGACCGCCATTCACCAGGAAACCGTGTTGTTCGACGAGCTGAGCGTGGCCGAAAACATCTTCCTCGGCCACGCGCCGCGCACGCACTGGGGCTTGATGGATTGGGCCGCCATGCGCAGGCGCGCCGCCGATATCCTCGCCCGCATCGAAGTCAGCATCGATCCCGCAGTGCGGCTCAAGGATTTGTCGATTGCCCAGCGCCATCTGGTGGCGATCGCCCGCGCTTTGTCGGTCGAAGCGCGCATCGTCATCATGGATGAGCCGACCGCGGCGCTGAGCTACAAGGAAGCGGAAGACCTGTTTCGCATCATCGAATCCCTCAAGCAGGCCGGTAGGGCCATCTTGTTCATCAGCCACAAGTTCGACGAGGTCTTCCGCATCGCCGATGATTTCACGGTGTTCCGCGACGGCAACGTGGTCGGTGCCGGTCGATTGGCGGAGATCGACCGTGGGGAGTTGGTGCGGATGATGGTCGGCCGCACCATCTCGCAAGTGTTTCCGCACCGGCAACACCGGATCGGCGAGGTCGTCCTGGAGGTCGACAATTACTGCCATCCCACCGAATTCGACGGCATTTCCTTTCAGCTTCGGCGCGGCGAGATTCTCGGTCTCTATGGCTTGATCGGCGCCGGGCGTTCCGAGCTGACGCAGGCGCTATTCGGGGCGACGCGCGCCTCCGGCGGGCGGCTTCTGCTGGAGGGACGGCCGATCGCCATCCGAGCGCCGGCCGACGCCATCGCGGCCGGCATCGTCTATGTGCCGGAAGAGCGCGGCCGCCACGGCGCCGTGCTGCCGCTGTCGATAGCGGAAAACATCACCTTGCCGTCGCTGCGGAGGACGGCGCGCCGTGGATTTCTCCGCGCCGCGGAAGAGTTCGCGCTGGCGCGCAAATATGCGGAGCGGCTGGATGTGCGCGCGGCCTCGCTCTCGCAGCCGGTCGGCACGCTCTCAGGCGGAAATCAGCAGAAGGTGGTGGTGGGCAAATGGCTCGCCACCCACCCGAAAGTCCTCATCCTCGACGAACCGACCAAGGGCGTCGATATCGGCTCCAAGGCAGCGATCCATGCCTTCATGGGGGAATTGGCGGCGGAAGGTCTGGCGGTGATCATGGTTTCGTCGGAGATTCCCGAGATCCTTGGCATGTCGGACCGCGTTCTGGTGATGCGGGAAGGGCGGATGGCCGGCTTTTTCGACCATGCCGAGATATCGCCGGAAATATTGGTGCGCGTCGCCACCGGCAATGTGAAGGAAGCCTAGGGGATGTCAGCGAAGTCCATTCTGGCGCAGCGCGAAACCTTGTTGGTGGTGGCGATCCTGTTGCTGTTGGCTGCCATCACCATCCGGTTTCCGGGTTTCGCCGCGCCCGCCAATCTGGCCAATGTTTTCAACGATGCGGCGATTTTGATCATCCTGGCGCTCGGGCAGATGGCAGTGATCCTGACGCGATCTATCGATCTTTCAGTCGCCGCAAATCTGGCTCTCACTGGAATGGCGGTCGCCATGGTCAACGATGCCTCGCCGGAGACGCCACTGGCGCTGGCCATTCTGTTGTCCGCCGGCCTCGGCTTGGCACTGGGCGCGATCAACGGCCTCTTGATCTGGAAGCTGGACATCCCGCCGATTGTCGTCACGCTTGGAACGCTGACTATCTATCGCGGCTTGGCTTTCGTCCTGTCGGGCGGCCAATGGGTCAACGCCCACGAGATGACTCCGGATTTCCTCAATCTGCCGCGGCATGTACTTCTCGGATTGCCGATCCTCTCCTGGATTGCTGTGGCGATCATCGGCCTTGCAGTCGTGATCCTCGGCCAAACGAAGCTCGGACGCAGTCTTTATGCGGTCGGCGGCAATCCGGTGGCGGCAGTCTATGCCGGCATCGACGTCGGCCGGACACGGTTCTATGCGTTCTGCCTGTCCGGACTGTTGGCGGGCATCTCCGGATATCTCTGGGTGGCGCGCTATGCGGTCGCATATGTCGACATCGCCGGTGGGTTCGAGCTCGATGTGATCGCCGCCTGTGTCATCGGCGGCATCTCGATTGCCGGCGGCATCGGGTCGGTCGGCGGCGCCGTGCTCGGCGCATTGTTCCTGGGCATCATCAAGAACGCGCTGCCGGTGGTGAATGTGTCGCCGTTCTGGCAGATGGCCATCTCCGGCGCCGTCATCGTGGCGGCGGTCACCATCAACGTCCGCAGCGAGCGAGTGAAAGGCCGGCTAATCCTGCGGCCGGCGGTTGCGGCGCCATGAGCACAGAATCACAGATGGCGCGCCGGACGATTCCGGATCGCCTTGATACGCGCCTCGGCCGATGGATCAGGAGCTGGGAAGCGCTATTGCTGCTGGTTTTTGTCCTGATCTTCTTCGGCAATTCCCTCGCGTCGCCTTACTTCCTCGACCCCTGGAATCTGTCGGATGCCACCTTCAACTTCACGGAGAAGGGCATCATCGCGCTAGCCATGGGATTCCTGATCATCGCCGGCGAGATCGACCTGTCGGTCGCCGCGATCATCGCGCTGGCCTCCACCGCCATGGGTGCTGCAGCGCAAGCCGGCGTTGGCCCGGCGGGACTTTGCGCCATCGGCCTTCTGGTCGGCTTGTTGTGTGGCGCCTTCAACGGAATTCTGATCACCCGCGTGGGATTGCCGTCGATTGTCGCCACCATTGGCACCATGAGCCTGTTTCGCGGCATTGCTTATGTCGTGCTCGGCGATGGTGTGTACAAAGGGTATCCACCCGGCTTCGCCTATTTCGGCCAGGGCTATGTCTGGTGGGTGTTCTCCTTTGAGTTCGCGGCCTTCCTGTTGTTAGCTATAGGAGCGCATGTGCTGCTGCACCGGACTGTGTTCGGCCGGGCGATCTTCGCCATTGGCAATAACAGCTTTGCCGCCCGCTTCTCCGGCATCCGTGTCGAGCGCGTCAAGTTCCTGCTGTTCCTCATGACTGGCCTCGCCAGCGGCATCGCTGCGATCATGCTGACCTCGCGGCTCGGCTCCACGCGACCCTCGATCGCCTTCGGTTGGGAGCTCGAAGTCGTGACGATGGTTGTGCTGGGCGGCGTCAGCATTCTCGGCGGCTCCGGGAGGATTGCGGGAATCGTCATCGCCGCCTTCGTGATGGGCCTCGTAACGTTCGGTCTTGGACTGTTGAATGTGCCCGGCATCGTGATGTCGATCTTCATCGGCTTGATGCTGATCGCGGTGCTCGCACTGCCGATCGTGGTGAGGCGCGTAGTGAACCGGGGAGCAGCTTGATGCCGGATGTCACCACCCATGAGAAATACGCCTTCAAGATGCAGCTTCTGCCGGACAAGGCTGATGAGTATCAGCGACGCCACGATGCCATCTGGCCTGAACTTGCCGGTCTTTTGAAGGACGTGGGAATCTCCGACTATTCCATCCACTTGGACGAGGAGACGGGAGTCCTCTTCGGTGTCTTGTGGCGCCGGAAGGATCACAAGATGGCGGACCTTCCCTTGCATCCGGTGATGCGGCGGTGGTGGGATTACATGGCGGACCTGATGGCGACGCATCCCGACAAGGCTCCCGTCGCGACGCCCTTGCGCACCGTGTTTCATCTTGACTGACGCTGAGCAGGTTCGTGGCCTTGTCCGTATCGAAACATCGCCACGTCGCCGTTCTAGATGTCGCCAAGAGCAATGCCAAGTTCGTCCTGTTCGATTTGCAGGAGGGGCGGGAGACGGCTGCCAAGGTCATGCCGAATGAGGTGTGGCGCGCCGTTCGCCCGTTGGTGCTGTCTCGATAACGACTCATGGCGCCTCGGCCGCGCTCCTGGCTGGGTCGGAGCCGGCATTGCCGGTGCTGGACTACGAATTCGACGGACCTGACTCGCTGGCCGATCTTTACGATCAGATACGCCCCGACTTCGCTGAGACATTCTCGCCACGCCTGCCGCTGGGACTCAATCTCGGGGCGCAGTTGTTCTGGCAGGCCCGCACATTCCCGGCAGCATTTTCGAGGGCCGATCGCCTCGTCACCGATCCCCAATACTGGGCCTGGCCAGGGCATGAGGCGGTACGGTTGGATTACATCCGCTTACGGGTGGGTAGCTCCGTCATTGCGACGCTCGTGACACACGCAGGACATTGACATTCCGTCCGGGCAACGCTGGATTGACATTTCGGTGCTACGCCGAAGTTCGAAACCGACTGAAATCCCCTGGTGCGTGTGACTGCTATTGGCACAACGGAGACCTACCGGGATCGCCAAGCAAGGTCCGGTGCTGAGGGTCTAGCAGACGACTAGCACAATCATTTCCGGTTCATATCAATTAGCTGACGTTCGTGGAGGCGAATCGAACGGCCGAGGATGACCCTAAGCGGACCTGTAGGGCGGCAGGATATTGGACCATAGCCCAATGGTTTCGTGTGGGCACGTACTCTACGATCGTTTAGCGCTGCGCGTTGGTGGCCGCTAGTGGCACAACCGAGACCTCCTGATGAATGCCGATGGCTCGGTGGACATCTACATGGGTCCCAAACCCCCGAGGGGTTTCGAGAAGATTTGGATTCCGCCCGTGCCCGGCAGAGCTGGTTCGCGTATATCCGCCTCTACGCCCGACCGAAGCCTACTTCGACCAAAACTGGCCGCTGCCGGATATCGAGAAAGCGAATTGAATAGCAAATGACGACTGCCCAAATAGGCAGGATTTGAGAGAGGTAAAGTTGGTTTTCCTTCCTATGCGCCTGGTTCGTGCAACCGACCGACTTGCCAGCGCTCTCGGAATTTTCGAGCGCCCGCTTCGGGGTGAGGAGTTGGTGCGGCTCGCAATAAGGCGCACCGGCTTAACCGACTTTGGCGATAGTTCCTTCGAGGAGCCGCTGGAAGTACTGCTGAGGGACTATGAGAGAGCGGCCGATTTGAGCCTTTTCGGGCGGATAGCCGCCCGCTGGGACATGCTGCGGTTCCTCTCCAACTTGCTCCGGCTCCGCGAGCAGGAACGGCGTTTTCCGGAGATACTACAGCAGCCAATCGTCAAGCCAATTTTCATTACTGGCATGCCGCGCAGCGGAAGCAGCTTCCTGCACAACCTGCTAGCCCAGGATTCGAGCATATTTGCTCCCCTGTGCTGGGAGACGATCCATCCATGTCGCTTGCCCGGCGAGGCTGACGAAAATCCTGGTCGCCGGCAAAAGATGGTGGATCGCACACTTGCCGGTTTCAACCAGGTGGCGCCTGAACTTGGCGCACTTCACCCTTTGACCGCGCGTTCGACCCAGGAATGCTCCGAGATCTCGGCACACGTATTCAGGAGCCGGCGGTTTGAAACGACGCATCGCCTGCCCGACTATCGAGTCTGGCTGGAACGCGCCGGTGATCTGTCCGCCTATCGATTCCATAAGCGGTTCTTGCAGCATCTACAGTACCGCAGGGGTCGGGGACGTTGGATTGTCAAATGCCCCGAGCATATCTTCTCCTTAGACTCGATACGAGCGGTCTATCCGGATGCAAGCTTCGTCTTCATGCATCGCGATCCCCATGAGGTGCTGCAATCGCTCGCCAAGCTGACCGAGGTCCTGCGCCGGCCCTTTACACGCAGTATCGACCGGTTCCAGATCGGCCGGCAGGTCAGCGACAACTGGGCCCGAGGCGTGGATCTGATGGTGCAGGCCGATGCGAAGTCGCGGGGCTCGGGCCGCCCGATCCTGAACATCCAGTACCGGCAGCTCATCCAGCAGCCGCTGGCCACCGCTATAGCGCTTTATGAGCATTTCGGCGTCCCCATCAGCAAAGAGGCCACCGGCCGCCTGGAACGCTTCATCGCCGGCCGGCGCAATGGCGGTTACGGCCGGAACCGGTACCGGCCCGAGGAGTTCGGGTTAGATCCGCAAACGGTCGCCCGACGGTTCCGCGACTATGTGGCTTGTTTCACCGTCGCAGGTGAGAGCGGCGTGGGCGGACCCGACGAACGAAGGCACGCGCTCATCCTTGGTTCGGCGCCACTCTTGGCGAACCGAGCGACTTGACGAAGGCCCATCGGGCCGCCACCTTCCAGCCTTAATCAACTGGGTCGCGTGGGATCGGCGGAAGCCTGTTGACAATCCATCAACGAAGACCTGGAAACCACAGCGGGCCATGAAAACTCAGGTTCACGTCGTCGGCGCCGGCGGTATCGGCGTTGTTCTAGCCTGGTCGCTGGCCCGCGCTGGCTGGGATGTCACACTGGTCGAACGCCGCTCGGACAAAATTGCCTCCGGACAGGCTGACGGGCTCGTCGTGGTTGGCCAAGCGCCGGTGAAGCTGCCGTTCGTCGGGTTCGCGGATTGGCAGCCGCCGGCCGACGCCGTCATCTTGCTGTGCACCAAGACCTATGATAATCGCGCGTTCCTTGCGCGCCTGAAGACCACGCGCCGCCTGGTGCCCGTACAGAACGGATTCGACACCATCCTCGATTCCTGCAATTTTGCCGGCGAAGGTATCGCGTCATTCGTCTCAGAATGCGAGCGAGAACGTCCTGTCGCTCGCATAACACGTCCCGGCAGCCTCCACATCGGCGCCCGACGACCCGCAACCGCCGAGGAGCGAGGCGAGCTGGCAAGCTTGGCCGAGGCGTTCAAGCAGGCTGGCCTATTCAAGGTCGAGCTGGTGGGGGACGTGCGGCCTTTTAAGGCCGCCAAACTGATGTACAGCGCAGCCATCTCTCCGCTCGCGGCGGCGGCGGGGGTCGACAACGCCGAGCTCATGACCGATACGCTGGCTAAGCGGCTATTCTTTGGTCTGCTGCTCGAGAACTACGCCGTGCTGCGTCACGCCGGCTTGGCGCTGGCGAAGATCGGCCCATTCCATCCAGACACGGTCGCACGAGTCCTGCGAACCCCGGGCCTGCCCGAATTGATGTCGATCTTCTTCCGGCCGTCGCTGCGAGGCACCTATTGCTCCATGGCGTCGGACATCGGCCGGGGCGAGACCGAGATAGACGCCTACAATGGCCACGTCGTGCGCCTCGCCGGTAACTTTCCTTGTCCGATCAACCGGGCGGCGGTCAGGCTGATCACGCGCATCACCCGCGAAGGTAGGGCGCCGCGGCGCAGTCATCTGGACGATATGGCCGCCGATCTCGGGAGCGAGAGAAGTCTGGCCTGAATCTGACCACCGGCGGGGCGAGCTTCATCGGCTCCCAACTGGTGGCGGCTCCACTAAGTGACGGAGAAGAGGTACGCGTGCTCGAGCGCGCTGGAGCCAGCGTCAACCACCTTCTGCTGGATGGTGCCGAACTTGTCAGCGTCGACTTCCGTTTATGGCACAAAGCCGCCCTGTTGGCGTCACCGATGCGGGGCAGCACTCGGCCAAGGCAGACTTTCGTTAGCCGCGTTTTGCGATGGGATTTCGCTCTAAACACCGTCAAAATTTCGCGCCTTGAGATAATAGTCATCGGCTAAGGAATTGTTCCTCCATGGTGCTGTTGCCGATATTGCGTAATTCCATGCCGATGTTCCACAGGATTGCGGTTGCGACCAGTGCTCCACCATGAATGTTTCACACGCCGATACCCAACTCGTGGTGGATCGTCGGTTCATCATGCGGACGACACTTGCTGGAGTAAGCGACCTGATACACCATCAGACCACAAGATTTCTCAACTAAGGGCGGCGCTTCGGCAGGCTTTCCTCGGGAATGATTCCATAGGGGCCGTAAGTCGCGTAGGTGATGGCGGCGAATCGATTCTGATGTCGCTGTTCCAGTTTGCCTCTGCTCCAGAAGGTGGCGCTTGCCATCTCCGCCTCGCGGAACTCGAAACCGTCTTGCGGGCGGATCGTAATGTAGTGCGGTTTGCCAGTCACCGGGTTCTTGATCGGCTCTATATCGGCCTCAAGAACGTTAGCAACGACGAAGCGACCGCGTCGGCCTGTGAGGTCCCATTCGAACTCGATATCAGCGAAAATCGGTTCCGGCTCGTTCGCAATGGTCATCGCGTAGATCGCGAACCCGGTTGTCGGCTCCTGCTCCTTCCCACCCATAATCGTGAATAGAGCATCGACCTGCTCTTTCGTGGCGGATTTGTCGATGATGCTCCACCATGTACCGTTGCCTTCGTGAACCGGCCCCGGCCACCGATAGGCCCCCGCAACCCGCAGACCATCTAATCGCACAGCGCCGAAATAGCCCTCGGTGATCTCCATAGCCATGACGCCCTCGCACGGGAGACGTGTCGGCGGTGCATTGAACTCGCATGGACACCCGTAATCGCAACTGCATGTTCCGATTGTCTTGGTCTTGATCTTCCAATCGACATAGGCCATCGGATTTCCCTCCTCGAATTAGATGTTCGAGCTACGCGTGGGATAGCTGGTGACCATGGCAAGCTGGCCTAACTGAACGAGCTTGTGACGTGGCCAGTTCGTCTCAGAATGTCCCTAATCGGACCTTACGTCCGATAGACTCCTCAGTCCGGCGTCAATACAATCTTGGCACGGCGTTCTCTAAAGGCGATAACAACATGCCCAACGAACGCGTACAACGGCGCCTTGCCGCTATCCTAGGCGGTAGGGGAGTTCGGCCGCCTTTTCCTATTATTGCGTCGATGCATTGGAATGTCTCGGAGGCAGCCATGTCTGAAGCAATCTGGGCGCTTGGAAGAAAGGCATTTCTCGCGGAAGTCATAATAATAGCGGGGTTGTATTTATCGGCCGTCCCGACGCCAACGGTGGCCTATGAGGAGATCAAGGATCCGAAGATTTCGGGGGCTAAAATTGCCGATGCAGTGGCAACTGCCCAGGTTGATCAAGTCATCGAAAGCTTGGTTGCAGAATCAATGGGGGCCTTTACGCAAGAAGAATTGGAACCAAAATTGCAGGTCATGAATTACATTTTTGACAAGGCGCGTCTCCCTGGCAGGGAGGACTTGCTGGCGGAGAAGGTGTATGGAGATTCAATTGCAATATTTTGGTATAGAATTGCGTTTCGAGGTAAAGTAGAAGCAACTTTTGCCACAATGTACATTAAAGTGACTTTCAACAAGTATATAGATTACTGGCAACTGACCGATTTTGATTTTCAGAGTAAGACGGCTGACATCGGGTTGCCTTGAAAAGCCTTCCAAGGCGGAGATCTATCGCGGAAAGGTCGCCGACCTGCACGCGGCCCTGAACGAAGGCGAGGCAACACGTGCCGAGGCTACGAACATTCTGCGTTCGTTGATTGACGCGATTGTCCTCACGCCCCAAGACGGCGAACTGAAGATTGAGCTGCGCGGCGATCTCGCCGGCGTTCTCAGCGTCGCGGCAAACAAAAAAAGCCCGTCCTCAACGGACGGGCTTGTTTCGCAAGTTGAGATGGTTGCGGGGACCCGCAACCGACTATGTCGAACAATATCTTACATCCGCTAGGTTAGCTGCGAGTAGGTGCAATCACGAAGGCGCGGTGCAGCCGAGCGCTCATGTTTATGTTGGTGCCGGCGCGATCGAAGGTGTCGGTGATCCAGCGGCAGCAGCGGTCATAGGTAGGTGCGGCCGGAACCGAGCGCACGAAACTCCAATCCATCTCGTGAAACACAATCACGCCGCCCGGACGCAGATGCTTGGCGAGCTTGCGCAGCATGGCACCGGGATCGGCCAGGCACCACAGCACATAGCGGCCGACGATCGCATCGAACGGGCCTTCGAACTCCATCTCCGCGGGATTGCCCTCGCGGAACGCCACCTGCGCAAGCCCACGCGCGGCGGCAGCCTTGTTTGCTGTTGCCACGGCCGTCGGCGCTATATCGGTTCCGATTACTTCCCCGGACGGTCCGACCAGTTCGGCCGCGAGGAAGGCAACAACGCCTACCACTACCGACGTCGAGCACACGCATGCCCGGCGAGATGCCAGCGGCCCGGAAATAGTCGCGCGTCATCGGGCCTATCAGGCGTTCCTGGCGGGCCAAGCGTTCTAGCTCGAACGCCGAATGGCCCAGTACGCATTCAGGATTTGCCACGGCTGTCTGCTCCCCCCGCAGGATGATGCTCGGTCAGCCTGCAGAGCGTGTCAACGTGTGGCTGCATCAAGTCGCGTCTGGCGATCAAGAAAACCTATTGCGGGAAAGTCGCCATGACTGCTGTGGGTC
>Ga0184612_10000089_pt1 | contig 41129 bp, 47 predicted proteins | sample PLM3_60_coex_FD_133163 | JGI IMG/M metagenome (GOLD analysis project Ga0184612, IMG submission 133163) | Groundwater sediment microbial communities from an aquifer in East River, Colorado, USA - PLM3_60_coex | ecosystem: Environmental > Terrestrial > Soil > Riparian zone | place: USA: East... | reverse complement strand
TGCCACGCTGGCTGCTTCTGCAGGGTGCGGAACGAATCGAGGTCCCCCTGGGCGTCGACCACCTGTTCCACTGCGGCGGCACCTAGTGAGCGGATCAGCTCGTCCTCCAGGTCTGCGACGCACACGTAGAAACCCAGCCGTTCCATTTCGCCGCGAGTGAGGTGGGAGCCGAGGCCGGCCCGCTCGAGACCGCGCCGGAAGTCGCCCTCCTCTCCGGCGTCACAGAGACCCGCCAGTTTGACGTCAAGCCCCTGAGGGCCGAACAGATTCAGGAACCTTCCTATGGACTGCGCACCCCCGATTGGCACAACGGAAATTCCCTCAGCGTCAAGATTCCGACCACGGCGCTCCGCGAGCGCTTCGACGGCGCGCTGGTCGCTGATCCCTTCGACGAGCACGACCGCGCGCGCCGGGTGAAGTCGCTGCTTTTCGTCCACGGCCCGCATCTTCACAGCTCATACGCAGCGCGCCCGTGCCCGATCCGGGGCCTAGCGGACCCGCTTGCGCCGCCGTCACTCTTGGTCAGGCATAGGCCGGCGGCTGGACACCCGGACGATCCAGGCGCTGACCAGGAGCGAGACGATGGACCCCACGGCGCCGAAGGTGGAAACGAACGGCAGGGCGAGGTACGGCGAGTGAGCGGTGCTACCCGCGAAAAACCCGAAGAGAACATTGGCGGCGACAACACCGCCGAACAATGCGACGAGAGCCGCGCCAAACGAAATCCTGTACCTGAACATGCGCAGAACGACGGGCATGACGAACGCGCCGATCAGACAGGCAGCCAGGCTGTAGCCGATCACGTACCTGTTCCAGCCGCCATACACGCGCGAGCCGCCGTAGAGCGGTAGCGCAGCCCAGAAGAGGCTGACGAGCGCGCCACCGACCGCCCGCGAGACGAAGACGCTGACGATGGCAGCTCCGAACCCAAGGGACTCTGAAGTGGCGTCCGGAGACGTCGTCGGCGCAAGTTCCGACATGTGAACGTACGGTAAGGAGGCCGGTAGGTAGGGGAGTTAGCCGAAGAAGGGGTTCTTCGCAGGACCTCCGTCTACGTCGCGGGCCGTCGCGGCCGATCGCGTTGATCGCCGCCACAGCAGCACCGTCGATCAACCGAGCGGCAGCCGGAAGCTGAGCGTCGGCCCGAGTGCTCGGCTCCCTGACTTCCAGGTCGCCCGGTAGACACCGGGCCCGACCCGGGGGAATTGCCGCGCGTACTTCACTGACGACCCCCAGATCGAGCCGCCGCGCCGGAAGAGCGGGAACGATCCACACCTCTGCGCACCCGCGGCGCCGCCTCCCGGAGGGCGCACACACAACGTGTAGCGCCTGAAGTAGCGCGCCGCCGTCGTGATCTGGAGAACGGCCGCGCCGTCGATCTTGAAGACCCCGTAGCAGACATCACCGCTCGGGCTGCAGTAGGCGGTGACCGTCTTCGGCTTCGCAGCCGACGAGCCGGCGACCAGCACGCTCGCGGCGAAGAAGGCGCTCAGCACGCAAACGACGCGGAACTTGAGCATGTGAACAGCCTAGTCGCCCGGTCGGAACGGACAGGTCTCGTGCCTGGCACGATCCATGTCGTGGAGGGCTATGTCGACTTTCGCGGGTACCGCATCTGGTACAGCGTCTTCGGAGAGCTCGCGTCCGGCGCCACGCCGCTGCTCGCGCTCCACGGAGGGCCAGGCTCGACGCACCATTACTTCGCGCCGCTCGAACGACTGGCACCTGAGCGGCCCGTCGTCGTGTACGACCAGCTTGGCTGCGGCAGCTCGGACCGGCCGGACGACGTGGAGTGGAACCTCGAGCTTTTCCGTGACGAGGTCGCAACGGTTCGTGCGCAGCTCGGCCTCGAGCGAATTCACTTTCTCGGTACTTCGTGGGGAGGAATGCTGGCGCTCGAGCACGTCCTGTCCGGCGCGCAGGGGATCGAAGGCCTCGTCCTGAGCTCGACGCTCGCCAGTGTCGATCAATGGGCCGCCGAGCAGAAACGACTGCGCGACGCCCTGCCGCCGGACGTCGTCGCCGTCCTCGACCGGCACGAAAGGGCGGGGACGTACGACGATCCCGAGTACCAGCGCGCCGAAGGCGTGCTCTCCGACCGGCATTTCTACCGGGGGCCGAAGCCCAGGGCGGAGCTCGAGCTCATGGGCGCCGAACGCGCACCCGACGTCTACCGGGCGATGTGGGGCCCGAACGAGTGGACGATGACCGGCGCGCTGAGCGGCTGGGACGTGCGGGGCCGGTTAGACGAGATCGACATGCCGACGCTTGTCATCCGTGGACGCCACGACATGTGCACGGACGCGGTCGCGGCAACGCTCGTAGCGGCGATCAGGGACGTGCGCGAGGTCGTCCTGGAGGAGAGCTCCCACACACCGGTGCTCGAGGAGACCGACCGCTACCTTGAAGTCGTCGGCGCCTTTCTGGCCGAGTGCGACTAGTCGATCACGCCAGCGAGCGAGCGCCGGCCGTCGGAAGACAACGGAAGCCCGTGTGACACGAGCACCAGCTCGACCGGCAGCTCGAGCAACGGGCGCAGGGATTCCCTCAGGTCCTCGTGCGTCGACTTGCCTAGCCAGCGCTCAGGGCACAGTCGCAGCGGGTCGGAGGTGGGGCGGGGCTTCGCGCCCGCGCCCAGGAGGACGTCACCGACAACGACCGCCTGCTGCTTCGGCAGCCAGAAGACGACCTCCGTTGCACGTGCGGTCTGGAACGCCTGAATTCCGCCCGGCAGCGCGTCTCCCGCGCGGAAGGGATCGGTCACCATGACGTCTCGGTTCTTCAACGGCTGCGCCGAGCGGGTCGACGCCCACACGTGCCCGGCACCGAGCTCACGGGCGGTTCGTCCATGCCAGAACACGGTGATGAGCACGTGATCCGGCTCGGCGAGCTCCTGCGGAGCGTCGAGCGGATCGATCAACACGAGTCCGTCGTCGGTCTCGACGGCTAGCGAGGCGACGTCGTCCTCCCACTCGTCGTGCCAGGCGGTCCAGCGGCGCAACCCGGGTGCGATCACGTCCACGGCGGGAATGTGCCACCCCGTGGCCGAAGGTCGCTCAGGTTCCGCGCCCGCAGTGACGCAGGGCGTTCAGGCAGTCGTCGACGAGCGACGTGAGCACCGGCTGGTTCCACGCGTTGAAGAAGTCGGCGTGACCGGAGTGCTGTCCCCCGGACGAGAGGGAAACGCCGGTGCCACCCGCGATCGGGTAGCGGAAGATCAGTGCGATAGCGGGAACGGCGACGGGATGGGTCGCTGGGCAGCGCCCGCGCATCGCGTAGGCCATGTGGCTCTGATGGTCTGCGCTGTCGAGCCGCCTTCCGTTCCAGCAGCTCGGAAAGCTGACGTGGAGGCGCAAAGACGTCGCACGTCCGGCGGGGCACGTCGGGACATCGGCCGAGGGCGGCACGGCCGCGGCGGCACCGCAGTTCCAGAAGGTGACGCGGGCGCTCTGCGGCTCGAAGGAGTGACTTGCGCCGGCGATCATCCTGAGTCCGGTGGGGAACGGCCGCACGGGGTCCAGCGTCCGTCGCCGGTAGTAGATCGTTGCGCCGCTCGGTTCAACCGGCCGGCCGTCGAGCAGCAGGGTCGGCATCCAGTAGGCGGCCGTCTCGCCGACGCGTCTGCAGGTGCTCGACCCGGCGAGCAGCGAGCGCGCGGTGGAATACGCGTTGGTCGTCCTGTTGCCGACGAACGTGTGGTCGTGCGACGCGCCAGGGGTCCTGGGATAGACGATCGGGTCGTCCATCAGGCGGTGGCTGAACCGGCAGTTGCTCACGAAGTTCACTCCTCGCAGTGACTTCATGTCGGTCGCACCCGGTCGCGGCGCCGCGGTTCCGGCCGGCGAACCAAGCGTGACGGCCGCGAGAATCATCAGCCCCAACCCGACGAGAGCGGCGCAGGCGCGCATACGCGGAGGCTACTCCCCGGTCGTAAAGTCGACGTAAAGCTTGTCCCCGCAGGAGATCGTCCGGAAGTACGCTCCGCTTGTGCGTGCGGTCGTCTCCTTCGGTCTCGTCTTGACGGCGCTCTTGGTCGTCTCGGGCTGCGGCGACTCGGACGACCGGTCCAGCCAGGGGGGTGGCGGAACGACGACGGTGGGCGACACGACGACCACGGTCGAGACGAACGGCATCGATCCCCTGGAGGGCGCGGGCACCGACCCGGTCGAGGGGGAGGCGACCGGGGTCGAGACTGCGCTGTTGGAGCGAGTGGCGCTCGGCAGGCACGAGGGCTTCGACCGCGTGGTCTTCCAATTCAAGAACCACGTGCCCGGCTACCTCATTCAGTACGTCGAGCCGCCGATCAAGGAGGACGGCTCCGGCAACATCGTCCGGATCAAAGGCAACGCCTTCGTGGTCGTGCGCATGGAGCCGGCGTCCGGGTTCGATCTGACGAAGAACGAGGGCGAGCTGGTCTACAAGGGGCCGAGGCGGATCGACGGCTCGGCCGCCGGCACCTCGGTGGTGCAGGAGCTCGTCCGCGCCGGAGACTTCGAGGCGGTGCTGAACTGGGCGGTCGGTCTCTCCGATCGCGTCGATTTCCGCGTCCAGAAGGCGAGCTCCCCGGCTAGGTTGATCGTCGACTTCCGCAACCACTGAGCCCGTTTACTCGGGCGTGACATAGGCGGCGGTCAGGCCACCGTCCACGACAAAGGTCGCTCCGTTCACGTACGACGACTCGTCGCTCGCGAGGAAGAGAGCGGCATTGACGATCTCCCTGGGCTTCGCCAGCCTCCCCATCGGGAGATGGATGCGGCGCCGCTCGTAGGCGGCCGGGTCGTCGCCGAAGATCCGGAGCAGTAGTGGAGTCTCGACGGGACCGGGGCAGAGCGCGTTGACGCGGATGCCCTGTCTCGCGAACTGCACGCCGAGCTCCTTGCTCAGGGCGAGGACCGCGCCCTTGGACGCCGTGTAGGAGATCTGGGACGTGGCAGCGCCGACGAGGGCAACGAAGGAGGCCACGTTGATCACGGAACCACCGCCGCGCTCGAGGAGATGCGGGATGCCGTACTTGCAGCAGAGGTATACGCCCTTCGCGTTGACGTCCTGGACGCGCTGCCATGCGTCCGGCTCGGTGGCGAGGATCGAGTCGTCGTCGGACGGCGAAATTCCCGCGTTGTTGTACAGGACGTCGATGCCGCCGTACCTCGCAGCGGTTTGCTCGTACATGTTGCGCACGCTGTCGGGCTCCGCGACGTCGACCTCGATGGCGAACGCGTCGCGCGCGTCGGCGGCCGTCGTCTCGGCAGCTTCGCCGTTTACGTCGGCTGCGCACACCTGTGCTCCCTCCTCGGAGAAGAGCAGCGCGGCCTCGCGTCCCATTCCTCCGCCGGCTCCGGTGATGACCGCGACCTTTCCGTCGAGGCGTCCCATCACGTCGCCACGAAGACGTTCTTGACTTCGGAGTAGCCGTCCAGCGCGTGCATGCCCAGCTCGCGGCCGAAGCCCGATTGCTTGAAGCCGCCGAACGGTGTGGTCGGGCGGACCGAGCTGTTCGAGTTGATCGAGAGCACGCCGGTCTCGAGCGCACGTGCCACTCGGAGGGCGCGCGCTCCGTTCTCGGTCCAGATCGAGCCTGAGAGGCCGTAGGGCGTGTCGTTGGCGATGTGGATCGCCTCCTCCTCGTCCGCGAACGGGATCAGGGCGGCGACTGGCCCGAACACCTCCTCGCGTGCAACGCGGTCGTCGTTCGTTGCTTCGACGAGCGTGCAGGGGAACCAGTACCCCGGCCCGTCCGGCGTCTCACCGCGGAAGAGTGTGTTGCCGTCCACGAACGAGGCGACTGTGGCGCGGTGCTCGGCGGAGATGAGCGGGCCCATCTCGGTCGACTCCTCCCGGGGATCGCCGACTCTCACGCGCCGGGTCGCGTCGACGAGCAGTTCCGAGAAGCGGTCGTACGCAGACCGTTCGACCAGGATGCGCGACCGTGCGCAGCAGTCCTGTCCCGCGTTGTCGAAGACGGCATAGGGCGCTGCAGCGGCGGCTCTCTCCAGGTCGGCGTCCGCGAAGACGACGTTCGCCGACTTGCCGCCGAGCTCGAGGGTCACGCGCTTGATCGTTCCCGCGGCACCTTGCATGACGCCGCGGCCGACCTCAGTGGAGCCCGTAAAACCGATCTTCGCCACGTCGGGGTGCTCGACGAGCCGCTGGCCGACGACCCGTCCCGGCCCGACCACAACGTTGACGACGCCCTCCGGGATCTGCGCGTCGAGAATCAGCTCGGCGAGCCGTAGCGCGGAGAGCGGAGTGAGCTCGGCCGGCTTCAATACGATCGTGTTTCCACAGGCGAGTGCGGGGCCAAGCTTCCAGCTCGAGATGTTCAGCGGGAAGTTCCAGGGAACGATGAGGCCGACGACGCCGAGTGGCTCGCGGAAGGTCAGGTCGACTCCACCTGCGACCGGGATCGTCTCGCCGTGGTGCTTGTCGACGGCGCCGGCATAGAAATGGAACACCTCCGCCACCATTCCGACCTCGGCACGTGCTCCGCTGATCGGTTTGCCGACGTTCTGCGACTCGATGCGCGCGAGCTCCTCGGAGTGCTCCTCGACGAGCGTGGCGAGCCGGCGGAGCAGGCGTGCGCGATCGCTCGGTGAGACGGCACGCCATCCGGGGAAGGCGGCTCGTGCGCGGGCGACCGCAGCGTCGGTCTCCTCGACTCCCGCTTCGTCCAGCTCGGCGATCGGCTGCTCGGTCGCTGGGTTGATCACCGCCAGGGTCATGCGCGCATTTCAACACGGCGAGCCGCCTCATGTCGTGAGCCCTTGAGCAACGAAGGCTCCGTAGGCGGCTCGCGCGGCGGCTGGGCCTGTCCCGAAGAGCGCTAGGAGGTCGCCGACGGCGAAGAAGTCCGAGGGGAGCTCGAGATCGACGGTTGCCCGGTAGCTGCTCCACGGCCAGTCTTCAGGCGCCTTGCAGAGGCCCGCCCGCACGGGATTCAGGACGATGTAGCGGCAGGTTTCGAGGAGATGCGCATCGCTTTCGATGGGCCGCCAGCCGTAGTGATTCCGGAAGAGGTGGCCCGTCCGACCGTGCTTGCGATTCATGCGACGAGCGTGTCCGCAGTTGAGCAGCTGCATTCCGGCCGCGAAGCCGCTCTCGCTTGGGCGCATCAGCAGGTGGTAGTGGTTGGTCATCAGGCAGTAGGTGACGACGCGCCACCTTTGCTCGAACACGATCGGCGAGAGCCAACGGAAGAAGTCCAGGCAGTCGAGATCGTCGCGCACGATCGTCTCGCCGTTGTTCCCGCGTGCGGCGACGTGGTAGTACGCGCCGGGCTCGAAGATCCGTAAGCGGCGACCCATCTCTCTCGAAGCTAGCGCGTCCGGGAGCGCTGGCACCGGGCTGTGGATACTCCGTCACACTCTCGCCACTATGTCCGACACCGGGCCGTGGCCGCAGCTCCGCCGGCGCAAACGGACGGGCACGGCCTCCCGCCGCGCCGTCTGCGGAGCGCGACCCGGCTCTCGCGTGAGCGGGCGCTCCAGCGACGTCCCGGTGTCCGACACCGGGACGTGGCCTGGGTCGCGCCGGCTGATTAGGACGACGCCGCTAGGCGGCGCGGTCGGAGCGATAGCGACTTGCTTCGCGCACGAGCTCTTCGAAGAGCTTTAGATCCTCGCCCGCTTCCGGATGCCAGAGGACGCCGAGTGCAAAGCGGCGGGATGGATCTTCGACCGCTTCGATCGTCCCGTCTTCGGCGTGCGCCGAAACGCGGAGACCCTCGCCGACGCGACCGAACCCCTGATGGTGATGCGACTTCACGGGCGCGCGGTCGCCGAGGAGGTTCGCGAGCCGACTTCCCTCTTCCAGGGTCACGTCGTGGTCGGCGAACGCCCCGGGCGTGTGCTTGTGCTTTTCGTCCCCCACGACATCCGGAAGGTGCTGGACGAGATCGCCCCCGCGCGCCACGTTGAGGACCTGGGAGCCGCGGCAGATCGCCAGGACCGGCATGTCACGCGCCAGGGCGCCCTGTAGAAGCGCCAGCTCCGCGCGATCCCGCTCCTCAACCACCCCGAACGTCTCTGGGTGCGCCTCCTGCCCATAGAGATCGGGCCCCAGATCCGAGCCGCCGGAGAAGATCAGGCCGTCCAGCGCATCGAGGGTCTCGTCGACCCCGTCAGCCGACGGCGGCACGAGTAACGCCCGCCCACCGGCGCGTTCCACCGCATGCACGTAATCCGCGGGGATGAGGGCGGCTTCGAGATCCCAGTAACTCCACTTCGCGGGAACGACGTAGGTCGTGATACCAACGACCGGCCTGGCCACAGACGTGACGTTATAGGTTTGCCCGGTGGCGAACATCCTGGCGATCGACCAGGGAACGTCTTCGACGAAGGCGCTCGTTGTCTCCGACGGTGGCGTCGTGCTCGGCGAGAGCAGTACGGCCGTGCATCCGGAAGCGAAAGCAGGCGGGGCGGTCGAACAGGATCCGGAAGAACTGCTCCGGTCGATCGTCGAGGCTGGGCGCGGTGCGCTGGCGGCGGCTGGTGCGCCGGTCGACGCCGTCGGCATCGCCAACCAGGGGGAGACCGTCCTGCGCTGGGACCGGGCCACAGGGAAGCCGCTCGGGCCCGCGCTGAGCTGGCAGGACCGCCGAGCGGCCTCCATCACGCGCGAGTTGGAAGATCAAGCGGATCGCCTCACGGAGATCACCGGGCTCCCGCTCGACCCGTACTTCGCCGCACCGAAGATGACCTGGCTGAGGCGCGAGACCGCCGCCGACGGTGTGATCACGATGGTGGATGCGTGGCTGCTCCAGCGACTTGCGGGCGCATTCGTCACGGACGCCGCGACGGCGTCGCGAACGCTGCTGCTCGATCTCGAGCACACGACCTGGTCCGAAGAAGCGTGCGCCGTCTTCGAGATCGACCCGGCGACGCAGCCCGAGATCGTGGATTGCGCAGCCGCGGTCGGCGAGACGAGCGCGTTCGGCGATCCGCTGCCGATCACGGGCCTGGCCGTCGACCAGCAAGCCGCCCTCTTCGCGGAGTCGTGCTTCGAAGCGGGTGAGGCGAAGTGCACGTACGGGACCGGTGCGTTCATCCTCGCGACGGCCGGTGAGCGCGCCCCGCACTCAAAGGCGCGGCTTGCCTGCTGCGTCGCCTGGCGGCTCGATGGCACCACCACCTATTGCCTGGACGGGCAGGTCTACAGCGCCGGCTCCGCGGTCTCGTGGCTCGAGGAGCTGGAGCTCATCCGTGAGGCCGCCGACCTCGACCGCGTCGACGGTTCGGGCGGCGAAGAGGCCGTCTTCGTCCCGTCGTTGGCCGGCCTCGGTGCTCCCTTCTGGGCGCCGGAGGCGCGCGGCGGCTGGTTGGGGCTTTCGCTGGCGACGAGGCGCGCCGATCTCGTGCGCGCGGTCGTCTGGGGCATCGCTGCGCAGGTCGCATCTCTCGCACGCGCGATGGGGGAAGACATGGGCCGTCCGCTCGACCGTCTGCGGGTCGACGGCGGGCTGACCCGTTCGTCCTCTCTGATGCAGGCGCAGGCAGACCTGCTGCAGGCGCCCGTCGAGCGCTATCCGTCCGCGGACGCCACGGCGCTCGGTGTAGGGGCCTTCGCGCGCCTGGGCAGCGGCGCCGCGAGCACACCAGACGAGGCCGTCGGCGACTGGGCGCCGGCCGAAGTGTTCGAACCACGCATGCCGAAGGACGAGGCGCAGGAGCGACTCGCACGCTGGGAGGCTGCGGCCGCCGCGCTGGCAGAGCTGTCACGAGACGGCCGCTGACGGTGCAATGACGCCCGACCGGGACGTCGTCATCGTTGGCGCCGGCGTTGTCGGGTGCGCGGTCGCCCGCGAGCTCTCCCTTTACGACCTGACCTGCACGCTGCTCGAGGCAGGCCCCGACATCGGGGCCGGGACGAGCAAGGCGAACACGGCGCTGCTGCACACCGGATTCGATGCGAAGCCGGGCACCCTCGAGGCGCGGCTCGTGCGGCGCGGCCACAAACTCCTCACCGCCTACGCGCGTGAGGTCGGGATCCCTGTGAGCCCGATCGGCGCCCTGCTCGTGGCCTGGAGCGAGGAGCAGCTGGCCGCGTTCCCCGGGATCGTCGAGCGCGCACACGGGAACGGCTACGCCGCGATTCGCGAGGTGCAGGTGGACGAGCTCTACCGGCGCGCGCCGCACCTCGGCTCGGGCGCTCACGGTGCGCTCGAGGTTCCGGACGAGGGCATCGTGTGCCCGTTCACGACGCCGCTTGCGTTTGCAACCGAGGCGGTGCTTGCGGGGTGCCAGCTCCGGCGTAACACGCGCGTCACGGGCGTCGAGCGGCTTCCAGGCGGCGGTTTCCAAGTCCGAACGAACACCGGCGTGATCGGTACGCGCTTCCTCGTCAACGCCGCGGGCCTCTACAGCGACGAGCTCGACCGGCTGCTGGGCCATGACGGGTTCACGGTCACGCCGCGCCGTGGCGAGCTGATCGTCTTCGACAAGCTGTCACGTCCGCTGCTGAACCACATCGTCCTGGCCGTCCCGACGGGCACGACGAAAGGCGTGCTCGTTTCGCCGACCGTCTTCGGCAACCTGATTGTGGGCCCAACGGCGCAGGACATAGACCGCAAGGACGACACGTCGTCGACAGCCGAGGGCCTCGCCTACCTGCGCGTAGAGGGAAAGCGGATTCTGCCGAGGCTGCTCGATCACGAGGTGACGGCCGTCTACGCCGGACTTCGCGCCGCCACCGAGCACGGCGACTACCAGCTGACCGTCCACTCGCCCGAGGGCTACGCCTGCGTCGGCGGCATCCGTTCGACTGGACTGACCGCGTCGATGGCGATTGCGGAACACGTGCGCACAGAGCTCGAGGCGGCCGGACTGCAGCTCCGACCGAAGCCCGACGCACTCCGGGTGCGCATGCCGAACATCGGCGAGCTCTCACCGCGGCCGTTCGAGCAGCCGGAGCGGATCGCGAGGCACGCCGCCTACGGCCGAATGGTGTGTTTCTGCGAGCGCGTGACTCTTGCTGAGATCAGGGACGCGATGCAGAGCACGATCCGGCCGGTCGATCTCGACGGACTGCGACGCCGCACACGCGTCCTGATGGGTCGCTGCCAGGGGTTCTACTGCGGCGCACACGTTGCGGCTTTGCTCGAAGAAGGCAGGCGATGAAGAAGTCGGTTGTCGTGATCGGCGCCGGGCCGGCGGGATTGGCGTGCGCGCTCGAGCTGCGCCGTCGCGGCGTTGCCGACGTCTTGGTGCTCGACCGCGAGCAACGGGCGGGAGGGACCCCGCGGCACTGTGCACATCAAGGCTTCGGCATCCGCGACCTGCGGCGGCTGCTGTCGGGCCCCGCCTATGCGCAACGCTACGTCGACCTCGCGCGCGCGGCCGGTGCGCGCATGCTCGTCGAGGCGATGGTCACCGGCTGGTCCGAAGACGGCGAGCTCCAGGTCACCAGCCGGTCGGGGCGCGACACCCTGAGCGCGGACGCGATCGTGCTCGCAACCGGCTGCCGTGAGCGGCCGCGATCGGCACGCCTCGTTCCCGGATCGCGCCCGGAGGGCGTGCTGACGACCGGGTTGCTACAACAGCTGGCCGAGCGGGACCTTCCGCTGGGGACTCGCGCGTTGATCGTCGGAGCCGAACACGTGAGCTTCTCCGCGCTGCTGACGCTTGCGCACGCGGGCGTCAAGGTCGCCGGGATGGTGACCGACCTGCCACGGCACCAGTCGCTCGCAGTCGTCCGGGCCGGGGCCGCGCTCCGCTACCGCACGCCGCTCTGGACCGGAACCGCCTTGAGTGAGATCCGCGGGTTGCCGCGCGTCCAGGAAGTCGAGCTGGTCGACCTCGACACCGGCGCAGCGCGCACGATCGCGTGCGACACCGTCGTCTTCACCGGGGACTGGATCCCGGACCACGAGCTCGCCGTCACGGCAGGGCTCGAGCTCGATCCGGAAACGCGCGGGCCACGCGTCGATACCCGGCTCAGGACGACCCGCCCGAGCATCTTCGCAGCGGGCAACCTCCTCCAGGGCGCGGAACCGGCCGACATCGCCGCTCTGAGCGGACGGCATGCGGCCGCCTCGGTCCACGACTGGTTCGCGCGCGAAGACGAGTGGCCGAACCGGCCCATCGCGATCAGCTGCCGCCCGCCACTGCAGTGGATCTCGCCCAACGCCGTCAATCCGTCGAGCGGACCACCGCTTCGAGGACGGTTCGCGCTCCGGGCGACCGCTTTTCTGCGTCGTCCCGAGCTCGAGATCCGACAGGATGGGCGTGTCCTGTGGAGCGGACGGGTCGCGAAGACCGTCCCGGGGCGTTCGGCCTCGCTCCCATCGCATTGGATCACGCTTGTAAACGCGAAAGGAGGACCGATCGAAGTCCAGCTGGCCGCGCAGCGGCATTGACTCCTCGTTGCAGACTGCATTAGGCTCGCCGCTCCTATTGGACCGGGTGAGGCTGCCGTCCGTCACCCACGAGAGGAGGACGGTGATGCAACAAGGGACGCAGGACCGCGACGTCCAGCAAGACGAGCAGAAGCTCGCGGAGCTGGGCTACAGGCAGGAGCTCACGCGCGCGTGGAGCGGCTTCACGAACTTCGCGATTTCTTTCACGATCATCTCCGTCCTTGCCGGCTGCTTCACGAACTTCTCGTTTGCGTGGGGCGGCGGCGGACCAGCGGCGATCGCGTGGGGGTGGCCGATCCTCTGCATCTTCGTTCTCTTGGTCGCGCTCTCGATGGCCGAGCTGACCTCGGCCTACCCGACCGCCGGAGGCCCGTACTGGTGGGCTGCCAAGCTCGGAGGGCCCGGGTGGAGTTGGTTCACCGGCTGGTTCAACATCGTCGGTGTGGTCGGCATCGTCGCCGGTGTCGGCTACGGGTGTGCGATCTTCGCCAACGCGCTGTTCGGCCTCTACGGCCTCGACATCCTCGGAGTGAACTTCGGAGACAGCGAGCACATCCTGGGCGAGACCTTCGGCCTGTTCGTGGTCATTCTCGTCCTCTACACCCTCGTGAACATCTTCACGGACAATCTGCTCGGCCTCTTCAACAACATCTCGGTCGGTTGGCACGTAGTCGGTGTGCTCGTGATCATCGGGATCCTTGCGTTCGTGCCCGACCAGCATCAGAGCGCGAGCTTCGTCTTCACGGAGCGGATCAACAACACCGGCTTCCACGGGGGCGCGGCCGGCGGGCTGTTCTTCTGGCTCTACATCCTGCCGATCGGCTTCATCCTGACCATGTACACGCAGACCGGCTACGACGCGTCCGCGCACACGGCTGAGGAGACGCGTGGCGCAGCCCTCAGCGCGGCAAAGGGCGTCTGGAAGTCGGTCTTCTACTCCGCACTGGCCGGCTGGCTGATTCTGCTCGCGTTCCTCTTCGCCGCCAATGACGTCACGGCTGTCAACGAGGGCGGCGGCACCTCGATCTCGATCTTCAACAGCGCTCTCGACTCCTGGGCGGCCAAGTTCGTGATCCTGATCGCGACGGTGGGCCAGCTCTTCTGCGGCGCAGCGGGACTGACCAGCGCATCGCGTACCTGGTACGCGTTCTCCCGTGACCGGGGAATGCCGGGCTGGTGGCTGTTCCGGCGCCTCAACCGGCAGCGGGTACCGCTCTACGCCGTAATCGCGGTCTCCACTGCGTCGCTCATCATCACGATTCCCGCGATGTTCGGGAACGCGGTCGGCGTGCCGTGGGCCTATTTCGCGATCACGTCGATCTGCACCGTCGGCCTGTACCTCGCGTACATCATCCCGGTGTTCCTGCGTCTACGGGCGGGAAGCAGCTTCGAGCCCGGGCCATGGACACTTGGCCGCCACTACCGCTGGATCAACGTCGGCGCGATCGCGTTCGTCGCGCTCGTTGTCTACTCCCTCGACATCCCGATCGTCCCGGCGGGGGTCCCGTGGAAGGACGAGTTCGACTGGACGGCGGTGAACTACTCGCCGCTCGTCCTCGTGGTTGGTGTTCTCGTCGCGATCTGGTGGGTCGTGGACGCCAAGAAGAAGTACCACGGACCGGTACGGACGATCGACGAAGCGCCGATGGACATCGTCTCGGAGACACCTCGGCCAGGCCCGGCGCCTACGCCCACTCCCTAGCGAAGGATCAAACGCATGAACTCGAGCGCGGCTTCAGCCGCGCTCGAACATGCGCGCGCGCTCGTAATCGGTCACGACCTGGTCGAACAGGCGCTGCTCCGTTTGCCCGTAGTTCAGGTAGTGCGCCCATACGTCTTCGCCAAACGCCGCCTTCGCGAATGAGCTCTGCTCCCACAGCCCGACAGCGTCGCGCAAAGAGGAAGGAAACGCCTCGGCCTCGCCGGCCTCGTAGGCGTTTCCCTTGAGCTCCGGGCCTGGATCGATCGCGTTCTCGATGCCGTCGAGCCCTGCAGCGAGCACGGCCGCAAACGCGAGGTATGGATTGACGTCGGCGCCCGGGATCCTGCACTCCATGCGGCGCGCCTGGCCATGTCCCACGACGCGGAAACCGCACGTCCGGTTGTCGCGGCCCCAGCTCACCGACGTGGGCGCCCAGCTCTCCGCCGCATAACGCTTGTACGAGTTCACGTTCGGCGCGACGAAGAGCGCGAGCTCGCGAATGTGTTTGCGCAGGCCGCCGAGGAAGTGACGGAACACATCCGTCTCGTCGTGCCCGTCCATGAAGGCGCTGGCGCCGGTCGCGACCGAGACGAGGCTCGAGTGGATGTGGCAGGAGCTGCCGATGTCCTTCTCGGACGGCTTCGCCATGAACGTCACGGAGAGTCCGTTCTTGTGTGCGATCTCCTTGACGCCGTTCTTGTAGATCGTGTGCCGGTCGGCCGAGGTGATCGCGTCGGCGTAGCGCATGTTGAGCTCCTGCTGCCCGTACCAGGCCTCGCCTTTCGAGAACTCGACGGGGATGCCGGCGCCCTGCATCCCGAGGCGGACCTGTCGCATGAAGTCCTCATCTCGCGTCGTTGCGAGGATGTGGTAATCCATGATGTACGGGACGCTCGGGGTCAGATCCCGGTAGCCCTTCTCCGCGGCTTCTTCGAAGCTGTCCCGGTAGAGGTAGAACTCGAGCTCGGACGCGAGCATCGGCGCGTAACCGAGAGCGTGCGCCCGTTCGACCTGCTTGATCAGCATCTGCCGCGGCGAAGCGGTCACCGGACTGCCGTCCTCCCAGGCGACGTCGCACAGAACGAGTGCCGTCCCGTCGAGCCAGGGAATTCGGCGCAGGGTCGCGAGGTCCGGAACGATCGTGAAGTCGCCGTAGCCGCGCTCCCAGTTGGCCATGTCGTAGCCGGGCACCGGGTCCATCTCCATGTCGAGGGCGAGCAGGTAGTTGCAGCCCTCGATGCCGTGGTCGACGACGTCCTCGAGGAAGTACTGCCCCTGGATCCGCTTCCCGATGAGCCGACCTTGCATGTCGGTGAAAGCGGTCACGATCGTGTCGATCGCTCCGCTCTCGACGTCGCGCCGCAGCTCGTCGAGCGTCAGCATCCCCTGGAGCGTGCCGGGGCCGCCACGCTTCGGAGCGGCGCCGTCCTTTCGGGCCTCGGCGTCGGTTTTCGTCTTATCCGCGGTCTTGGGATTCACGGAGACTCGTCGATACTGGTCCCTGCGCCTCAACGTGTCAACCACCCTGTGCGACGATTGCGCGATGACCCTTCGAGCCGAGGAGAAACGGGTGCTCGAGAGGATCCGTCAGATCTGCCTCGGGTTACCCGAAACGACCGAACGCCTCAGCCACGGTGCCCCGACCTTCTTCGTGCGCGGGAAGCGGGCCTTCGTGATGGTCTTGAACAACCACCACGGCGACGGGCGTTTCGCACTGTGGTGCGCCGCTCCAGACGGTTTGCAGAAGGTGCTCGTCGAGTCTGAGCCGACACGGTTCTTCGTTCCGCCGTACGTGGGCCATCGCGGCTGGCTCGGCGTTCGGCTCGACGGCAGCCTGCACTGGGAAGAGCTGACCGGCATCGTCGAGGACGCCTACGCGGAGGTTGCGCCGCGAAAGCTGGTGGAAGCGGCCCGGCTCGACGGTGACTAGCGACTAGCGGTCGTGGCCCCAGCGAGTGGGGTCGAAGCCGAACGTCTCAATGAGGCTCTTCTGCGCAGCCGACGCGGCAGCAGCACGGCTCGCGCTGTAGTTCCAGACCGTCTCCTGCGCTGCGCCGTGCGTTCGCTGGATCTCCAGGGCGGCCGGGTCTTTCTCCGCCACGAACTCGAACGCGTAGTCGGCCGCCTCGAGGAAGTTGGGGCTCTCGTAGAGGGAGGTACGCCGCTGGAAGCCGGGCTCGAAGTGGACCTCGAACACCTTGTACAGCGGCTCGTCGGCTGATGCATGGATGACCTCGGTCTCGAGCTCCTGGCCGGGTGAGTCGAGCTCGACCCCGTGCTGCTCTGCGAGCGCTTGTGCAAGCTGCGTGCCCGAGAGGAGCCCACGGGACACGAGGATCTCGCCGAGCCGACCGTGTCCTTCGCGTTGCTCCGAAAGCGCGTCGTTGAGCTGAGGCTCGGTGAGGAAGCCTCGGTCGAGCAGGAGCCTGCCGAGCGGACGCCACGGAGGAGCGTCGGTCGCCTGCTCCGTCGCGCCGAACTCAGGCGGATCCGCAAGCGCGAGCGCGATGGTCGCCGTCGCCGGGTCGTCGTCGTCCGGCTGCCGAACCTGTACGCCGTGCTGCTCCGAGAGGACCCGGGCCAGGGAGAAGGCGGAGAGGTAGCCGTGACTGACCACGATCTGGCCGAGCAGCCGGCCGCTGCGGGCTTGCTCCAAGAGCGCTTGCTCGAGCTCGTCCTCGGTCAGCAACCCCTCGTCGACGAGCAGGTCGCCGAGCTGGCGCCAGGGATAGTGGACGGGGGCAGGTTCCATCTGCCTTTTATCGGCAGCGGCCGCTCAAAAATTCAGTCCTTCGCCGCGAATAATTACGCGCACGGTGCGGAGGAGAATCCGGAGGTCGTAACGCACAAGGCTCCAGCCGCCGAGCCGGCCTGAACGCTCGAGGTATTCCCGGTCCAGATCTTCGAAGCCCTGGCCGGTGCCTTTTGTCACCTGTGCCGGGCCGGTGAGGCCCGCCACGACGTGCAGCCGGTAGTCGCGCCCCTCGGCGACCTGGCGCTCGACCATCGCCGGCGGCCAGGGTCTCGGCCCGACCAGGCTGATGTCTCCACGAAGCACGTTGAGAAACTGCGGGAGCTCATCGAGGTACCACGGCTTGAGGATCCGGCGGCCGGCCCAGGTCAGGTTCGCCGGGTCGGCTTCGTACAGACGAGCATGGCTCTCCTCGCGCCGCATGTCCGCGAGCGCGTCGTTCGTGAGCGTCCGGAACTTCAGCAGTCCGAAGGTCCGGCCCCGCGAGATGCGCGGCTCGCGGTAGAGGAACGCGCCGCGATCGCGGCGCGACAGCAGCATGTCCAGCGCCATCGCCGCGAGCACGATGACGATCACCGGCGACACGATCGTAAGGAGTGCGGCGGCGACCGTCACGTCCAGGGCCCGCTTCGGCAGGGGATTGCAAATGGGGGAGGGTTCCTCTGCTCCGTCGGCCGTGGCTCGAACTGGTGGCATACTGAGAGTCCAACCTAGCCGGGGGTGCGGACTACCCGGACCGCACCGTGAGTCTCACCAACCACTTCTCGGTTCGAGCGCCCGCCCAGGAACGAAGGCTTCGTTTCGCGCGCGTCCAGTTGGACCCGAGCGCGCGGCAAGCGTCGCCCGTGTGGGTGCCCGTCGCACTGGGCGGCGCGGTTGGGCTGGCGTTCGCGATCCGGTCGCTGTCCTCAGGCTCATACGGCTGGCGCGAGTTCGCCGGTATCGCTGTCCTGCTCGCGGCCGCGTCCGTGGCGGAGGCGTTTCCCGTGCCGATCGAGGGCGTCGCAGTCGGCGCGACCTCGCTCGCGACGATCTTCCTCGTTGCGGTCGCCTCCGTGTACGGCTGGGCGGCCGCGGCCGTCGCGGGCTTCCTCGCGATGGCGCTCGTCGAGATGGCACGTCGCAGGCCGCTGAGCCGGATCGTCTTCAACTGCGGCGTCTACGTCATCGCCGGCATCGCAGCGGGCGCGGCGGCTGCGATCTTCGACAGGCGAACGCTGCTGCAACTCGTTTTGGGCGCGATCGCCGGCGCGGTCTGCTTCTTCGCAGTGAACATCACGTTGCTCGCCGCCGTCGTCTCCCGGTCGCGGGCGATCCCATTCGCATCCTCGTTACGCAATTACGTCTACCTGACGCTCACCCCGTTCGCGATCATGGCCTCGCTCACCGTCATCCTCGTTGTGCTCTGGGACCGTTCGCCCTTCGTCGCGGTGGTGCTGGTCGGCCCTCTGCTTGCGACGGCGCTGTACCAGCGCTGGATCCACCGCGCGCTTGACCGTCTGCGGGAATTCGACCGTCTGAAAGACGAGTTCATCGCAATCGTGTCGCACGAGCTCCGGACGCCGCTCACGTCGGTCTACGGGGCGGCCATGACACTTCGCGGGCAAGAGCTGGACGATCGACGGCGGGAGCTGATGCTCGACATCGTGTCGACCGAGGCCGCCCGTCTGGGCCGGCTCCTAGACGACATCCTGTGGGTCAGCCGGCTGGATTCGGGCCGGGCCGAGACTTTCATCACGCGGCTCGAGCCCCTCGAGCTCGTATCGGACGTCGTGCGCGCCACCCGCACACACCTCCCAAAGGGCGTGTCGATCGACCTTCGCTACGACTCCGGCTCGGAGCCGGTCGCCGCAGATCCGGACAAACTGAAGCAGGTCCTCGTGAACCTGGTGGAGAACGCGGTGAAGTACTCGGGCCAGGGCACGATCGAGGTCATCGTGCAGCCGCAATACGGCACGACCCGTTTCTGCGTCCGCGACCACGGCCCTGGAATCCCACCCGAGGAGCATGAGCGGATCTTCGACAAGTTCTACCGCCTCGACCCGAACATGACGAAGGGCGTGGGAGGTACCGGCCTCGGTCTCTACATCTGCCGGGAGCTCGTCGAGAGCATGGGTGGCCAGATCTGGGTCGACTCTCTGCCCAGCCAGGGCTCGACCTTTATCTTCGAGCTTCCTCTCTTCGCACACTGATCCCCCTGCGAGGGGAGAGGTCGCGGCGCGGGCATGCCGATCCATTGTCGTCCCCCGCAACCCGCAACCACGTCAAGGAGCATCGACATGCATCTTCCCCGTTGGCTCGTGCGCTTCAGCATGCCGGCGGCGCTGGTTCTCGTTTCGGCCGCACTCGGCGGTTGGAAATGGGAGCAGGCCCCTCTGCCGTTCTAGCAATGGGCGCCCGCTCTGACCGGGCGTTCACCCTTCTGAGGGATGCCGGAGCGCGGTGCGGGGCTGGATACTGACACGGAATATCATTTTCGAGTCACACCGGTGCGGCCCGGTGTGCTCAGAGGGGGAAGTACATGAAACGGTCGCTAATCCTCGTTATCGCTCTGGTTCTCTCTATCGTCGTCCTTGCGCTGCCCGCGTTCGGAAGGGCGAGCCTCGTCTCGGATGGTTGGACGTGGAATGAGGCCCAGGCGCCTGAAGGTCTCGTGCCCGCACAGACCGGGTGGACGTGGGACGAAGCTCAGCCAACCGCTGACGGCTGGACCTGGGACGAGACCGGCTCGGCGACGTCCGGCTGAGCCACCTCCAGCTCCCCTGCTACCGGGCCGGGACTTTCTCCCGGGTCTCGGTCGCCTCCTCGCTCTCCGACCAGTCCACCACCTCCTTCGACGCGCCACCCTTGTCCGCGTTGAAGTCCAGGTCGTCCCCCGAGACGTCGACCGTGACGCGGTCGCCCGGCTCGATCTCGCCGGAGAGGACCATCGTCGAGAGCTGGTTCTCGACGAGCCGCTGAATCGTGCGTCCCAGAGGTCGTGCGCCGTACTCGGGGTCGTAGCCTTCCCTGGCCAGCAGCCGCACGGCATCTTCCGTGAACTCCAGCTCGATGTGCTGGGCACGCAGTCTGCGGACAAGCCGGTCGAGCAGGAGTTGCGTGATGTCGACGAGCTGGTCCTCGGTCAGGGCGCGGAAGACGATGATGTCGTCGATCCGGTTGATGAACTCCGGGCGGAAGCTGTGCCGGAGGATCTCCATCAGGTCCTCCTTCAGCACCTCGAACGCCTCGGCGCTCGCTCGCGCGTGTTGCTGGATCCGGTCGGCGCCGAGATTCGACGTCATGATCACGACGGTGTTCTTGAAGTCGACCGTGCGTCCCTGCGCGTCGGTCAGACGTCCATCGTCGAGGATCTGCAGGAGGATGTTGAAGACGTCCGGGTGCGCCTTCTCGATCTCGTCGAAGAGAAGCACGGAGTAGGGCCGCCGTCGCACCTGCTCCGTGAGCTGACCTGCTTCCTCGTAGCCGACATACCCCGGAGGCGCGCCGACGAGGCGCGAGACCGTGTGCCGCTCCTGGAACTCGCTCATGTCGAAGCGAACCATCAGCTCCTCGCTGCCGAACATCGCTTCCGCGAGCGCGCGCGCAAGCTCCGTCTTGCCCACTCCGGTCGGGCCGAGGAAGAGGAAGCTGCCGATGGGCTTGCGCGGGTCGCCGAGACCCGCGCGTGAACGGCGAACGGCTTCCGCGATCGCCTTTACGGCTTCCTCCTGGCCGACGATGCGGCCGTGGAGCTGCTGCTCGAGCTCGAGCAGGCGTTGCCGTTCCTCGCTCGTCAGCTGCGAGACCGGGATGCCCGTGGCGCGTGCAACGATCTGGGCGATGTCCTCCGCAGTGACCTCCGGTGCGCGCTGCCGCTTCTTCTGCCGGTCGTCGAGCTCGCCGCGCCGCGTGTCGATTTGATCCTTGATCTGGCCGGCGCGGTCGTAGTCCTCCGCCGTGGTCGCCTGGTCGCGCTCGCGCGCGAGCCGGCGTAGGTCCTCTTCGAGGCTCCGCGTGTCGTCGTCCTTCGTCTTCGTGCGTAGTCGGACGCGCGCACCCGCTTGGTCGATCAGGTCGATCGCCTTGTCGGGCAGGAAACGATCGCGGATGTAGCGGTCCGACAGCTCGGCCGCGGCGACGATCGCCTCGTCCGAGATGCGCACGCGGTGGAACGCCTCGTAGCGGTCCTTCAACCCGTGCAGGATCTCGATCGTCTCGTCGACCGTCGGCTCACGAACGAGCACGGGCTGGAAGCGACGCTCGAGCGCAGGGTCGCCCTCGACGTCCTTGCGGTACTCGTCCAGTGTCGTCGCGCCGATGACGTGCATCTCGCCGCGCGCCAGCGCCGGCTTGAGCATGTTGCCGGCATCCATTGCGCCTTCCGCCGCACCTGTGCCGACGAGGGTGTGCAACTCGTCGACGAACAGGATGATATTGCCCTCGTTTTCGGTGATCTCGTCGATCACGTTCTTGAGACGCTCTTCGAACTCGCCGCGGTATTTCGAGCCGGCGACCATGCCGGCGAGGTCGAGCTGGACGACGCGGCGACCCGCGAGCGTCTCCGGGACCTCGTCGTTGACGATGCGCTGGGCGATGCCCTCCACGATGGCGGTCTTGCCGACACCGGGGTCGCCGATCAGCGCCGGGTTGTTCTTCGTGCGCCGCGAGAGGATCTCGATCGTCTGCTCGATTTCGTCCGCGCGGCCGATGACCGGGTCGAGCTTGCCCTCGCGTGCCATCTCGGTCAGGTCGCGACCATACTGATCGAGCGTCGGCGTCTTGCTGGTCTCGCGCGTGCCGCCTCCTGATTCGACACCGCGGATGACTGCGCCGCGGAGCTTCGTATGCGAGACGCCGAAGCGCTGCAAGAGCTGCCCGGCCTCGGATTCGGTGTCCCTCGCCAGGGCGAGCAGCGCGTGCTCTGGCCCGACGTACGACGAGTCCAGCTCGCGCGATTCTTCGTACGCGGCAAGGAGGGCAGCTTTCGCATCCGGGGACAGCGAGGGTGAGACGTCCGTCCTTTGCGCCTTGTCGGCTCCCTCCTCGATCTCCGCCGCAATCGCGTTCGGATCGGCGTCGATCTGCCGCAGCACATGCTGCACGACGTTGTCCTGGAGTGCGGCGTGCAGGACGTGCTCGCTGTCGAGATCGAGACTGCCCCACTCGACGGCGGTCTGCGCAGCTCGCTGCAACAGCTCTCGTGTCGCGTCGCTGAAGTACTGCGTGACATCGACGCGCTCCACCTGGCGCTGCGGGGCGGCCGGCCGTCGGGCGCCTCCGGCAGAAGGTCCGTCGGCGAAGAAGTCGGAGAAGAAGTCGTCGAAGAGACTGCCGCGGCCACCGATCCTGCTCGACATCTGCTCCTCGGCGAGGTCGATCTCGCAGAGGTATTCGACTTCCTGCGTCCCGTCGGGGCGAAGCCGGACCCTCGACGCGACCGCAGGACGTCCGTGACGCTGGCAAACGGGTTGCTCGGTGGCCATCTTCGGATTCCTCCTCTGGCTGTTCGCGACAGCGGTCGCCGGCGCGGTCTTCGCGCTGCAAGCAGGCGCGGTCCTACCATTCCTGGCTGCAGACATCAGCGAGCCGGGAACCTTCCGGTAACCCGAGGAATCAGCCGCTCCGGGCGTGGGCGACCTCGGCTACGCTCCAGGTACGGGCGGTGCGATCTGCCGTCGTCGTTGGCCAGCGAAAGGATCGTTTGACGATCCGCTCTCATGTCCGGAACGACCTCGAGGTGATCGCCGGGGTCGACCAGGCCCTCGGTGTCCTCCAGGGCAAGTGGAAGGTCCATCTCTTGTTCTTCATGGCCCGGGGGATTCACCGTCACGGCAAGCTGCTCGCCTGCTTGCCGGGTGTATCGAAGAAGGTCATGACCGATACTCTGCGCGCCCTGGAGCGCGACGGGCTCGTCGTGCGGAAGATCTACGCCGAGGTGCCTGTACGCGTCGAGTATTCGCTCACACCGCTCGGGTGGTCGATGACCGAGCCGCTAATCGCGTTGTCGGAGTGGGGAGAAGCGCACGCCAAGGAAGTGAGCGAGGCACGACGCCGGCTGGTCACCCAAGGCAACGGCAGGCCCGTTTCAAGAGCTCTCTGACGCGATCAAGGACATAGGGTCGTAGCCCTGGATCTCTGGAACCTCTTCTGGATCTTCTTCATCCTCAGCTCGCTGCAGCCGGTGTTCCAGCGACAGATGCTCGCGCTTGCTCGTCGTCGCATGCTCGCGAGCATCGCGGAGAAACGGAAAGCGACGGTGATCACGCTGATCCACCGTCAGGAGACGATGTCGTTTCTCGGTTTTCCGATCATGCGGCACATCGACATCGACGATGCCGAGAGCGTGTTGCGGGCAATCCGTGGCACCGAGTCCGGGCGGCCGATCGAGATCATCCTGCACACCCCCGGTGGTCTCGTGCTCGCGGCGAGTCAGATCGCCAAGGCTTTGGCGGACCACGACGGGCGGGTGACAGCGGTCGTGCCGCATTACGCGATGAGCGGCGGCACGCTGATCGCGCTCGCAGCGGACGAGATCCTGATCGATCGTCACGCGGCCCTTGGGCGGTCGACCCGCAGCTGGGGCAATATCCGGCGGCGTCGCTCGTCGAGGTCGCGAAGCTGCCGGGCCGGCACGACGACCAGACTCTGCTGCTCGCAGACGTCGGCCGCAAGGCGCTTGTCCAGGTCGAGGCGACCGTGCGAGCGCTGCTCGAGCGGAGCATGGAGCTCCAGCGGGCCCGGGACGTCGCTCACCTGATGTCCACCGGCGTCTGGACCCACGATCATCCGCTGATGGGGCCGGAGCTGGAAGAGCTCGGTCTGCCGGTGAAGATCGGCGTCCCGGCGGAGGAGCGCGCGCTCATGGACCTCTACCCGCAGCCGCGCGGCCGCCAGGGATCGGTGGAGACATTCCCGGAGCGTCCCGTGGTCCCGGGTCTACCTCCCGGCCGTGACACCCCGCGGCGCCGGCCTCGCGAGACGCCGGCTGGGCGGCGTTAGTCGCGGTAGTTCGGGACGGTCGAGACCAGCGCGCTCGCGGCCTTCCCATACGGGATCGGACGCATCCCGTTCGAGATCTTGAAGAACATCCGCGCGGCCGGAGGGAGGGAGCCCGCACCGAAGCCGTAGCCGCCCCCGATCACGTTGCCCTCTGCGTCGAGGATCACTGCCGAGAGCTCGACCGACTGCATGAGCCGGCTCGGATGATCGTTCTGCACCTCGCCCTCGACGGAGCCCGACCACTGCGGCTCGAACGGGCTCGGCATGACACGCGCCGCTGAGATGCCGGGTCGTGCCCGCGTGGCGGGCCCGGCGCGGCCGACCTCGACGACGATCTCGAGGCGTGCGATCGGCGCGCCACCCGGGAAGCTCAGCTCGCCGCCGGTCGCGTGCTCCTGCCCAGCCTGGATGGCACCGATGCGAACGGTCGCGGAGCCGATCAGCCGGTTGTCGGCCATGACGAAGTTGACAAGCACCTTCACGTCTTGCGCGTCGCGCTTCTTCGACTCGTTGGCGAGGATGACGCCGTAGCTGACGCCGCTGCCGCCGTACGGATACGGGCGCACCGACCAGCCCGACTTGACGACGTGGATCTTCGGCGGGATGACCTGGCCGATGACCGTGAAGGTCTTCGAGGCTCGGCCCGCGCCTGCACACGTTGCGGTTGCCCGTGCCGGCCCCGGCTGAACGAGCCGCGGCACTTTCCACGTCCACGTGGCGAGCCCGCGGGATGCGCGGACGGACGGCAGTCCCTTCTGCTTCGCGCCGCTCTTGTAGCGAACGGCCAGCGAGCAGCGCACGTTCGACGGACTGACGGAGATGGAGAGCGTAGCCTCGTTTCCTTGCACGACGCGCGAGTTGCCGGAGACGAATGACACTCCCGCCGTGCGGCCGCTGGCCGCGCCGGCAAACGCGCCGACCACGACGAATGTCGCGAGGGCGAACAGGAGAAAGCGCTTGGGTTGGGCTCGGGCGGTCATATCCTCGGGCGGCGTGCCGCGGGTACCACTCATCTTTCGCGCCTTTAGGACTTCCGCTCCACCCTCGAACGGGGGATAGGGCCTCGCCTAGACGCGACGAAGCGCTGCCTTGGCGGCGAGCTGGCCGCACATGCCGTGGACGCCGCCGCCCGGTGGGGTCGAGGCGGAGCAGAGGTAGAGACCCCTGACCGGAGTGGAGTAAGGCACGGGCCGCGGCGCCGGTCGGGCGATCAGCTGAGCGAGGGTGTTCGCGCCGCCTGAGATGTCGCCGCCGATCAGGTTGGGGTTGTCTCGTTCCAGGTCGGCCGTGTCGCGGGCGGAGCAGGCCAGGATCCGCTCCCTGAAGCCGGGCGCGAATCGCTCGATCTGTGACTCGATCCGGTCCCGCATGTCCACGGTCGAGCCGTTCGGGACGTGACAGTACGCCCAGACCGTGTGCTTCCCGGCCGGAGCGCGTGTGTCGTCGAACAGGCTGTGTTGCGCGAGCAGGACGAACGGTCGCTCCGAGTGGCGTCCCTCCCAAGCGTCCCGCTCTGACGCCACGATTTCTCGGAGCGAGCCTCCGACGTGGACGGTGGCAGCCTCGGCAACGTCAGGAGCCCGCCACGGAATCGGGGCGTCGAGGGCATAGTCGAGCTTGAACACGCCGGGGCCGTAGCGCCAGTGCGCAAGGCGGCGGCGATAGCGCGGAGGCAGCAAGTCGTGGGTGAGACCGAGCAGCTGCCGAGGCGTGACGTCGCAGAGGACGACGTCGCTCTTCGGCAACTCCCCGAGTGACGCGACCCTGCGTCCGGTCTCGATCTCGCCGCCGAGCGAGCGCAGCCGCTCAGCAAGTGCATCGGCGATCGCCTGCGAACCGCCGCGCGGAAAGGGCCAGCCGCCTATGTGAGCCAGCACGAGCAGGACGAGTCCGAAGGAGGCGGAAGCAGCTTGGTCGAGTGGCAAAAACGAGTGTGCGCCGGCGCCTGCAATGAGGGCGCGTGCCCGCTCGCTCTCGAAGTGGGACTCCGCGATCGTTGTCACGGAACGGAGTGCCTTCAGGCCGAACCTGGCGAGAGGGATGGGATGGCGGGGAAGGTGGAAGAGCGGTCCGAGCAGCTCGTGCTCGAGCTTTGTCCACGCGGCAACCGGACCGGCGAATAGGTCACGATAAGCGTCCGCGTCGGGCCCGAGCGCCCGCGCGGTCTCGTCGAGCGAACGGTGAACGATGACTGCCGTGCCGTCGTCCAACGGGTGTGCCAGCACGGCGGGCGACTCGATCATCGGCAGGTCGAGCGCGAGCGAGCGGAAGAAGGGCGACTCCGGAACGAGCGGGTGAATCGCCGAGCAGACGTCATGCCGGAAGCCGGGAAGCGTGAGCTCCGCGGTTCGCGCACCGCCGCCGACCGTCTCGTTGCCTTCGACTATCCCGACCGAGCGGCCGGCTTGCGCGAGCGTGATCGCGGCGGCTAGGCCGTTCGGCCCGGAGCCGACGACGACGGCGTCTAGTCGCCTACGACTTGAACGAGCCAGCGGCGATCGCGCTCCCGGTCGAGCTCGATGAAGAGCACGCGCTGCCAGGTGCCGAGGAAGAGCTCGCCGTCACGCACGGGCACGGACTCGCCGGCGGTGCCGAGGAGCATCGCCATGCAGTGCGAGTGGCCGTTGCCGAAGTCCATGTCCTCGGGGCAGATGTTCTCCGTGCGCTTGTCCCAGTCGTCGTGCGCGTAGTACGTCTCGCTCGGAACGAGACGGCGCAGCAACTCCGCGAAGTCGTCGATGAAACCGGCCTCGAACTCGTTCACCCGCACGCAGCACGTTGTGTGCGGGGAATAGATGCAGGCGATCCCGGTGGTGATCCCGCTCTCGCTGACGGCTTCGTTGACCTCGTCGGTGATGTCACGGACGGAGAGGCCGCCGGCGGTCCGAAGCTCCGTCTGGTGCTGGAAGACCTTCACCGGCCCTATTGTGAAGCTTCGGGCCGCCTACGTCACGGGGGAACCGTCAGTAGCCCGGTCGGCTGTCGGTCGTGGTCTCGTCGGTCGTGGTCTCCATCTCGGTCTCCGTCTCCCCAGTCGTGGTGCCGGTGCCGCCTGCCATGCCGCCGACCGTGATCGTGCCCTCCATGCCCTGATCCTTGTGGTCGCCGATCGGGCAGTACATCTCGAAGCTGCCGTCGCCGGAGAACGTGAAGCGGACGGTCTTCGTCTCACCCGGGGCGATATCGCCGCTCTCCACCTCGTTCCCGCCGCCGCTCTCCTCGATGTTGAGGGCGTGCGCGATCTGGCCATCGTTCTTGACCGCGAACTCATAGGTGCCGGCCCGCGGGACGTCGATGGCGGCAGGGCTGATGGAGAACTCCGTCTCCGAGAGCTGGATGGTCTGGAGCACGTCGCCTGCCTGGCTCTGGTCGGATCCGTCGGAGCTCCCGCCGCAGGCAGCGAGCAGGAGAGCGCAGGGAAGGAGGACGAGCAGGCCGCGCATCATGGGTCTTTACGAGGCAGGACGCCGTTCGGTTTCCCTTGTACCGTGTCAGCGAGCGGGGCCCGTAGCTCAGCTGGTTAGAGCAGCGGACTCATAATCCGTTGGTCCCTGGTTCGAGTCCAGGCGGGCCCATTCCGAAAGGCGCTGCTATTCACGCTTTCGCGTGGAGGCAAGGGCGCTCGCGAGGCGGGGGTGCGAACGAAGGTGCGAACAAACCTAGGCGGCGGCCCAGAAATAGAGGCGCGGGACAGCGTGGGGATGTCGAACTTGTCGCCAGAGGGTCCCGCTCGTCGTACCGCCTCGCGTCGGACATGCTCTCCTCGCCGGAGACCGGTCGGCGAACCGCAGAGCCGGATAAGGGGTTCTTTGTTTCGGCTCATTTGCAGTTTCTCGAACGTGGGCGGCTCGACGATTGCAATGTGTTTGTGGCGATCTGGTGAACGACGTTGACCAGACCCCACCGCCTTTGCGAAAGTGAAGTTTGGTCGTCGCGGCGCCGCCATGACGCGACGATCTCGAGGATCGAGGGGTCGACCAACAGCCAGAACGGAGGTCGACATGGCAACCATCGAAAGCGCAACGGAGATCCGCGCCTTTCAGGTCGAGGTACCGGAACAGGAGCTGGCCGACCTCCGGAGACGCATCGCCGCGACGCGGTGGCCCGAAAAGGAGACCGTCGCAGACGAGTCACAGGGCGTGCAGCTCGCGACGATGCAGGAGCTCGTGCACTACTGGGGCACCGAGTACGACTTCCGGAGATTCGAGGCGAGGCTGAACGCGCTGCCTCAGTTCATCACGGAGATCGACGGCCTCGACATCCACTTCATCCACGTCAAGTCGCCGCACGAGAACGCGTTGCCGCTCATCATCACGCACGGCTGGCCGGGCTCGGTCATCGAGATGCTGAACGTCGTCGGCCCGCTCACCGACCCGACGGCACACGGCGGCGACGCGGAGGACGCGTTCGATGTGGTGGTTCCGTCGATGCCCGGCTACGGGTTCTCAGGGAAACCGACGGCTACCGGCTGGGACCCTGTCCACATCGCGGGTGCCTGGATCGCGCTGATGAGGCGCCTGGGATATACACGATTCGTCGCGCAAGGCGGCGATTGGGGTGCGCAAATCACGGATGTGATGGGTGCAGAGGCACCTCCGGAGTTGCTCGGCATTCACTCCAACATGCCCGGCACAGCCCCACCTGACGTTTCGAACGCGCTCGCGTCTGGCGGCCCGGCGCCGTCTGGTCTGTCAGCCGACGAGAGCCGCGCGTGGGAGCAGCTGAAGTTCCTCTATACGAAGGGCATCGGATACGCGACCGAGATGAATTTGCGCCCGCAGACGTTGTACGGGCTCGCCGATTCGCCCGTCGCCCTCGCCGCCTGGATGCTCGACCACGATGCGCGGAGCTACGAGGACATCGCACGGGCCTTCGAAGGCGACCCAGTAGGCAACCTCACACGAGACGAGGTCCTCGACAACATCACTCTCACCTGGGTGACGAACACAGGGGTTTCCTCGGGTCGTCTCTACTGGGAGAACAAGCTCGGCTTCTTCGACGTCAAGGGCGTCTCGGTTCCCGCTGCCGTGAGCGTCTTCCCGCGAGAGCTCTATCAGGCGCCGCGGAGTTGGACCGAGGAGGCCTACCCCAACCTCATCTACTTCAACGAAGTCGACCAGGGCAACCACTTCGCGGCCTGGCAGGAGCCGGACCTCTTCACGACCGAGGTGCGAGCCGCGTTCCGGTCACTGCGTTGATCGGCGCCGCCCCCACCAACAAACGGAGGTCGTCATGAGTAGCACCGTCGAGACCGCGATCGACATCCGCCCATTCCACGTCGACATTCCGGATGAGGCTTTGGAGGACCTTCGTCGACGCATCGCGGCCACGAACTGGCCCGAGAAAGAGACCGTCGCGGATCAGTCCCAAGGCGTGCCGCTCGCAACGATTCAGAAACTCGCGCGTCATTGGATGACGGACTATGACTGGCGCAAGTGCGAGGCGAAGCTGAACGCCCTACCGCAGTTCATCACCGAGATCGATGGGCTCGACATTCATTTCATTCACGTTCGTTCCCAACATGAAGACGCGTTGCCGCTGATCGTCAATCATGGATGGCCCGGGTCGATCATCGAGCAGCTGAAGATCATCGATCCACTGACCGATCCCACGGCAGATGGCGCGAGCGCAGCGGACGCCTTCGATGTGGTGATTCCGTCGATGCCCGGCTACGGGTTCTCAGGCAAGCCGACGAGCACCGGCTGGGGCCCCGAGCGCATGGGCCGTGCCTGGGCAGAGCTCATGAACCGCCTCGGCTACAACCGTTACGTCGCACAAGGCGGCGACTGGGGTGCGTTCGTCGTCGACCAGATGGGCCTGCAGGCACCTGCGGGACTGCTCGGCATCCACACCAACATGCCTGCAACGGTTCCAGCCGACGCCGACAAGGCTTCCCTGGCCGGTGACCCGCCGCCGTCCGGTCTCTCAGCCGAGGAACGACGCGCATACGAGCAGCTGATCAGGACGTACGCGCAGGTCGAGTACGCCAGGATGATGGCGACGCGCCCGCAAACCCTGTACGGCATCGCGGACTCGCCCGTCGGCCTGGCCGCCTGGCTCCTCGACCACAACGATGCCGACGGCCAGCCTGCCGCGGCAGTCGTCTCCGCTCTCGACCGGAGCGCGAGCGACACGGGCGAACTGACGCGTGACGAGATTCTCGACAACATCACCCTCTACTGGCTGACGAACACGGGGGTCTCTGCGTCTCGCCTGTACTGGGAGTACAAGGGTGGCTTCTTCAACGTGAAGGGCGTGTCCATCCCGGTTGCCGTGACCGTCTTTCCCGGCGAGCAGTATCAAGCGCCGCGGAGCTGGACCGAGCAGGCCTACCCCAACCTCATCTACTTCAACGAAGTCGACAGGGGCGGCCACTTCGCCGCCTGGGAACAGCCGGAGCTCTTCTCCGAGGAGATCCGAGCGGCGTTCCGCTCACTGCGTTAGCAAAAGGGGGTCGTCATGAGCAGCACCGTCGAGACCGCAACCGAGATCCGGCCCTTCCACTTCGAGATTCCAGAGGAGCAGATGGACGACCCGCCCGCCTGGAAGTCCGTCCCGGCCTGGGCCGTGGTCGCGACTGGCGACAAGGCAGCCGGCACGGATGTGATCCGCTCGATGGCCGATCGCGCGGGAGCCACGATCACCGAAGTCGAAGGCTCGCACGTGGTCATGGTTTCTCAGCCCGACGCTGTCGCCGACGTGATCCTGACGGCGGCAGCCGCGGTCGACCGGGCGCCCGCTGCGGTGAGGGGCTAGCCATGGAGTCGAGCCGACTAGCGGTCGACTTGCCCAGCGAAGGGCGGCTGCCGACGTTCTCCGGTGCCACCGGCTGGCTGAACTCGCCGCCGCTCACAACGGACGAATTGCGCGGGAAGGTCGTCCTCGTCGACTTCTGGACCTACACGTGCATCAACTGGCTCCGCACGCTCGGCTATGTCCGCGCCTGGGCCGAGAAGTACGAGGGTCTGGGCCTCGTGGTGGTCGGCGTCCATACGCCCGAGTTCACGTTCGAGCGGGACGTCGACAACGTTCGCCAAGCCGTGAAGGACCTGCGGGTCGAGTATCCGGTCCCGCTCGACAGCGACTACGCAATCTGGGAGGCGTTCAGCAACCAGTACTGGCCCGCCGTGTACATCGCCGACGCGAACGGACGAATCCGGCATCACCACTTCGGCGAGGGCGGCTACGAGGAGTGCGAACGGGTCGTCCAGCGGTTGCTGCCGGAGGCCGGGGGCGACGGGATCCCCGACGATCTGGTTTCCGTCGCCGACGACGGTTTCGAGGCGCAAGCCGATTGGGCGAACTTGGAGTCACCAGAGACGTACCTCGGTTACGAGCAAGCCCAGCACTTTGCATCGCCTGGTGGCGCTGAGCGCGACGAGCCTCGCACCTATGTCGCGCCGGATCAGCTGAGGCTCAACCAGTGGGCGCTATCGGGGGACTGGACGGTTGAGAGGGGGCCGTGCGTCCTGAACCGAGCCGATGGACGGATCGCGTTCCGCTTCCACGCCCGCGACGTCCACCTCGTCATGGGGCCGCCTGCGCGAGGCACGTCCGTGCCGTTCGTCGTGCTCGTCGATGGAGAGCCACCGGGCGCAGCGCACGGCCTTGACGTCGACGCACAGGGTCACGGAACGCTGTCCGAGCAGCGGCTGCACCAGCTGATTCGCGAGCGAGGTTCGATCCGTGACCGCACCTTCGAGATCACGTTCCTTGCTCCCGGTGTCGAAGCCTACGCGTTCACCTTCGGCTAAGTGTCTCCAGCCTGTCCGCGCACATCCGCGGCAGAAAGATAGGAGCAGCCGGTAGAGCCGCATTGAATGACACGCGGTGGATCGTCCTGGTCAAGGACCTTGAGTAGCTCGGTGCGTCCGTCGGTCTCGAGCGCTCGCCGGGTCTCTTCGGGGAGACAGAGAGGATCGCTGGACCAAGCCGTCCCGCTTATCTCGATCACCACATGCGCAACCTGTTGACCACGGGTGATCTCCCACAGCCAACCAGCGGCGTCAGCGCCCGTGCGCGTGTGTCTGCCCAGGTTGGCGCTGATCTCCCAGCCCACCGGCAGAAGAGTACGGCGAGGTTTTCCCTTCGCACCAACGCGAGGGGTGAGAACATGACCTGTCGAGACCGACCGAGATGCGATCCCGGAGATGTTCTCGAAATCGCGTAAGGACGCGGTTTCCGGCCTATGCGTTACGGCGCCAGGTTCACGCAGATCTCTCCGCTGACATCCTCCGTGAAGCTGCCGTCGGAGAAGTCCTCCACCCCATTGAAGGAGAGGTTGCCGCTAGCGCCCGCAAGCTTGTCGGTCCCCTCAATGCTCGACGTGGAAGCGGCGAACGCTCCGCTCGCGAGGTCCAATGTCCCGCTGACGTTCGCGGTCAAGGTGCCGCGGTTGACCGTGAAGACGATCGTGCCCTGGAACGACGCCAGCGAGCCAGAAAGGCCCGTCACTACGAAAGAGGCCTCCGTCGTCCCGTGGAGCAGCCCACCCCCGATGATTCGCGCCGTAGTCCTGCCGCCGCCGAGATCTTGACCAACACCCTTGGCATTGATTGCCTGACATGACACAGCGCCGCGAGCCGTCGCCGGCGCGGCCGCGCCCACCACTCCGACGATAACGAGCAAGAGAGTCCCAAGAACTTTCACGATGAACCTCCTCGACTGCGTGAGACCGATGAAGCTCCGAGCCTTGACACACGACACTAACCTCGGCCGAGACCGACGACAACTGGGCTGAGCTCTCACAGTCGGAGGGGTCCATTTCCGACCGGGTCGACTCGTTGACCGCATGGCGCGCTACAGTCGCCGCGCGATGCGCCGAGTCTTGCTTCTCGTCGCCCTCGCTCTGCTCATTGGGGGGTGCGGTGACACCGAGCCGTCGGTCTACAAGGCCGAGCCGACGGCGAACTGCCTGCGCAAGGACGGCTACCGCGTCACGACCGACCCGGCGAAGCTCGGGGTAGTCGAGGCGAACACTGCCAACGGCGGGCTACTCGCATCGAAGCCTGGAAATGCCCTGAGGATCGCCTTCGGCGCGAGCTCCGACGACGCTATCGGCATCGAGCGCGCTTTCCGCCGTTTCGCCCCGAAGAAGCTTCGACCCCACATCTCCGACGTGATGCGAACGCAGAAGAACGCCGTCCTTCTCTGGACGGTCACGCCGCCGCTCGAGGAGATGAACACAGTGTTCGCCTGCCTCAAGGGCTGACGTGTCCTCTTCGGCCACGTCACGTGCCTGGCACCGGACGCGGCTGCGTGGGACCGGCCCTGCGGTCTGACCCTGGGACATGGCTGCGAGGGCTTCGCGGCTCCGGGCTAGAATCGGTGTGATGGTCGAGATCGGGACGATGAGGGTGAAGAGCGGCCTCGCCGAGATGCTCAAGGGCGGGGTGATCATGGACGTCACCACCGCCGACCAGGCTCGGATCGCCGAAGAGGCCGGAGCCGTCGCGGTGATGGCGCTGGAGCGCGTCCCGGCCGACATCCGCTCCGAGGGCGGTGTGGCACGCATGGCCGATCCCGACAAGATCGTCGAGATCCAGGAGGCTGTGACCATCCCGGTCATGGCCAAGGCGCGCATCGGCCACTTCGTCGAGGCACAGATCCTCGAGGCCCTCGAGGTCGACTACATCGACGAGTCCGAGGTGCTGACTCCGGCCGACACGGCCCACCACATCGACAAGTGGAAGTTCACCGTCCCCTTCGTGTGCGGCTGCACGAACATCGGCGAGGCGCTCCGCCGGATCGCGGAAGGCGCCGCGATGATTCGCACGAAGGGCGAGGCCGGCACTGGCGACATCGTCAACGCCGTGACGCACATGCGCTCCGTGTTCGGCGCGATCAAGCGGCTCGGCGCGATGGATCCGGACGAGCTGTACACGGAGGCCAAGAACGTGCAGGCGCCCGTCGAGCTCGTGCGCTGGGTCGCGGAGAATGGCCGGCTTCCCGTCGTGACCTTCACCGCGGGTGGCATTGCGACTCCCGCTGACGCGGCCCTCTGCATGCAGCTCGGCGCCGACGGCGTCTTCGTCGGATCGGGAATCTTCAAGTCCGGTAACCCGAGCGAGCGCGCAAAGGCGATCGTCGAGGCGACGACGCACTACAACGACGCCGAGATCCTGGCGCGCGTGTCGCGCGGGCTCGGTGACGCGATGAGCGGGCTTTCCGCTGCGGCGCTCGCGCCGGAAGAGCTGCTCGAGACCCGAGGCTGGTAATGCGCCCACGGGTCGGCGTGCTGGCCGTCCAGGGCAACTTTCGCGAGCACGCGGCGATGCTGCGCCGCCTCGGCGCGGAGGCGGTCGAGGTGCGTAAGCCTGAGCAGCTCGAAGGGCTGGACGGGCTCATCGTCCCCGGCGGTGAATCCACGACCTTCATCCGGCTCATGCGGCTCTACGGCCTCGACGAGGCGATTCGCGCATTCGGCGGGCCGATCATGGGTACGTGTGCCGGGATGATCGTCCTGGGGAAGGATCATCTTGCTCTCGCGGACGTCGAGGTCGACCGCAACGCCTACGGCCGGCAGGTGTCCAGCTTCGAGGCTGATCTCAAGCTTGCCGGCAGCAATGAGCCGCTGCGAGGGGTGTTCATCCGGGCTCCCAGGGTGCGCGCAGTCGGTGAGGACGTAGAGGTCTTGGCCGAGCACGACGGCCGCCCGGTACTCGTCCGGGACGGTCGCATCCTCGTCGCGTCGTTTCACCCGGAATTGACCGAAGATTCACGCGTTCACGAGCTGTTCCTCGACGCAGTAACGGAGGGAATGAATGTCCGGGCATAGCAAGTGGTCGTCGATCAAGCACAAGAAAGGCGCCGCCGACGCCAAGCGCGGCAAGCTCTTCTCGAAGCTCTCACGCGCGATCATCGTCGCGGCGAAGGAGGGAGGACCCGACCCGTCCGGCAACCTCGCGTTGCAGAACGCGATCGAGAAGGCGCGCTCGTACTCCATGCCGAAGGACAACATCGAGCGGGCGATCGCTCGCGGTTCGGGGGCCGACGCCGACGCTCAGGCGTTCGAGACGGTGATCTATGAGGGATACGGCCCGAGCGGCGTGGCGGTCATCGTCGAGGCGCTGACGGACAACCGGAACCGCACCGCGGCCGACGTGCGACATGCCTTCGACAAGAACGACGGCAACCTCGGAACGTCCGGCGCAGTGGTCTGGCTCTTCGAGCGACGGGGCATCGTCGTCGTGTCCGCAGAGGGCGTCGACGAGGACGAGCTCACCCTCGCTGCGGCAGAAGGCGGAGCAGACGACGTCTCGGCCGACGGCTCGATCTACGAGATCGTGTCCGCACCCGAGTCACTGACCTCGGTCCGGGCGGCGCTCGAGGCAGCCGGCTTCACCGTCGATTCTGCCGAACTCAGCATGGTTCCGAAGACGACTGTCGAAGTCGCGGACGAGTCAGCCGCGAAGAAGGTGCTGCGCCTGATCGACGAGCTAGAGGAGAACGACGACGTCCAGGACGTCTACGCGAACTTCGACATCCCGGAGCGCGTGCTCGAGGCTGTCGCCTAGCCTGGCTACCTGGGTGACGCAGCGGGCCACTCACGCCGTCGGGAGCGCCTTCTAGGCTGGGGATTCGTACGGAGGGGTCCAGCGGGGGAGCTTCGGCTCCCTCGCGCGGTTCTAGACCCAGCCGCGCTGGCGGGCGACGCGGCAGAGGGCTCGCCGCTTCGCATGAGCGGGCTGATCCGAGAGGCCGGCCTTCGCGTAGATGCGCCGCAGGGCAGCCTTGACGGTGCCTGTGGCGCCGGGTGTCCCGAGCTGGGCGGCGATCTGGTCGTTCGACGGCAGGCTCTCGAGGCTCGCGCCCGCCAGCCAGGGCTCGCACAGGCATTGCACGACCTGACGCTGGAACGACGAGAGCTGCGCCGAGTTGGACGACCCTACGACCTCCTCGAGCGGCTCGGTCGTGTCCGGGTCCTGCAACTGGGCCGGCCACGAGAAGAGGAGAGTCTCCGCGCCGATGCCGATCCGGTCGGCATGGCGGAGGGGCAGCGGCGTCCCCGGCTGCACGCGCGTGCCGTTGAGGAACGTCCCGTTGAAGCTGCCCCGGTCCTCGACGTACCAACGCTCGTCCCGAAAGCTCAGGGCAGCGTGCTCGCGGCTGACCGACTGCGAGGCGAACGTCAGGTCGTTGCCGGATGCCCGTCCGATCGTCACGCTTTCCTTCAGCTCGTGCTCCGTCCCGTCAGGGAAGGTGAGCCAGATGTCCCCCGGCATGCCCGGAAGGATACGTCCGGCTCGGTGCCTAACCTCTGACCGTGAAAGTCATCGGCATCGATCCAGGGACCGCCTCTTGCGGGTACGGCATCGTCCACGAAAAAGACGGGCGCCTCAAGGCCATCGACCACGGGTGGTGGAAAACGTCCGCGGCCGAACGGCCGGAGCTGCGGCTGAAGACGATCTTCGACGCCGTGGCCGGTCTCATCGAGGTGCATCGCCCCGATGTCGTCGCGCTCGAGGAATCGTTCGTCGGCGCCGACGCCCGCATCGCGCTCTCCGTCGGGCAGGCGCGCGGGGCCGTCATGGTCGCCGCCGCTAACGCCGGGATCGACTGCGCCGAATACCCGCCCGCACGCGTGAAGCAGGCGGTGTGCGGCTACGGCCGAGCCGAGAAGCAACAGGTCCAGAAGATGGTGAAGGCCATCCTCGGGATGCATGCCGAGCCGACGCCGTCTCACGCAGCGGATGCCCTGGCGGTCGCGATCTGCCACGCGCTTGCCCCGCCGCTGCTCAGGATCGCCGGTTGATCGCCAGACTCCGCGGCCGGCCGGTCGCGAATACGCCTGACGGGCTCATCCTCGACGTGGGCGGCGTCGGTTATCTCGTGGCCGCGACGCCCTCGGCCGTGCGGGAGGCGGACGGCGCCGCCGAGGTTGCGTTGCACACCTATCTGCATGTCCGCGAGGACGCACTGCAGCTCTACGGCTTCGCGGAGGCGACGGAGCGCGAGCTGTTCGTTCAGCTCCTCTCGGTCAACGGCATCGGCCCGAAGGTCGCGCTCGCGATCGTCTCCGGCTCCCCGGCGGCGGAGCTGCGTCGGGCGATCGTGTTCGAGGACACCGCCCGGTTCCAGGCCATCCCCGGGATCGGGAAGAAGACGGCCGAGCGGATCGTGCTGGAGCTGAAGGAGAAGCTGGGTGAGGCGCCGGTGCCGATCTCCTCGGCCTCGGGCACCCAGCCGCACGTCGTCGCACGGGACGCGCTCATGGAGCTCGGCTACTCCGTCGGCGAGGCCGAACTGGCGCTTGCGCGCACGGATCCTGAGCTCTCCCCGGAGGAACGCGTCCGCGCAGCGCTAAAAGCGGCATAGGCATGCCCACGCAATTCCTGGCGCCGGTGGTCGAACCCGAGGAAGAAGACCTCGAACAGTCCCTGCGTCCGCGCAAGCTCACCGAGTTCGTCGGGCAGGAGCGGATCAAGGAGCAGCTGTCGATCGCGCTCGACGCCACGAAGGGCCGCGACGAGGCGCTCGACCACGTCCTGCTGGTCGGACCGCCGGGGCTCGGCAAGACGAGCCTCGCCTACATCGTCCGGGAGGAGCTCGGTGTCGGCATCCGCTGCGTCGCCGGTCCTGCGCTCGAGCGCAAGGGGGACATGGCCGCGATCCTGACCGGCCTCGAGCGACACGACGTCCTCTTCGTGGACGAGATCCACCGCCTCAACCGTGCGATCGAGGAGATCCTCTATCCGGCGCTCGAGGACTTCCGCCTCGACATCATCGTCGGTCAGGGCGCCGCGGCGCGGACGCTGACGCTCGACCTGCCGCAGTTCACGCTCATCGGCGCCACAACTCGCACTGGACTGCTGACGACGCCGCTCCGCGACCGGTTCGGCATGACCTTTCGGCTCGACTACTACCAGCCGGCCGAGCTCGGCACGATCGTACGGCGCTCGGCGCGCATCCTCGATGTCGAGATCGCAGAGGATGCCGCGGACGAGATCGCAAGGCGCTCGCGCGGTACCCCGCGAATTGCCAACCGGATCCTGAAGCGTGTCCGCGACGTCGCCCAGGTGAAGCACGACGGGGCGATCACGAACGATGTTGCACGAGAGGCGCTCGCCCTGCTCGAGGTGGACGGCAACGGCCTCGAACGGATCGACCGCGAGCTGCTCGGCATGATCCTGTGGAAGTTCTCCGGCGGCCCGGTCGGGTTGTCGACGCTCGCCGTGGCGCTCGGCGAGGAGCCGGACACGATCGAGGACGTCTACGAGCCCTACCTCCTGCAGCTCGGCTTCCTGCAGCGCACGCCGCGCGGACGCATCGTCACCGAGCTCGGGCGCGAACACGTCGGCGCCGCCGGCGACGGCTCGAAGCTGTTTTGAGCCGGGAGCTCTGGGTCCCCGGCGCGGCAGAGCCGTCGCTCGACGACCTCGTGAAGCGCATCCACCAGCAGATCGAGCTCTATACGACGACGCACACTGCCGAGCGCTCGCACGTCGAGGTCGAGCTCGCGGACGGCGAGCGCCTGACGCTTCGCGCCATCTCCGGCGAGCCTGGCTTCGGCTTCCTCACGCTCTCCGTCCACTCCGCTGACGGCGAAGCAGGAGAGCTCATCGTCCCGGTTGGAGCGATCAGGCGGATCGCGCTCGGACCAGCAGACGAAACCCGCCGCCCGGGTTTCGCTCTGCCATGAAGGAAGAAGCAAGGGCCGGGAACCGCCGCATAGGTCCCGGCCCTCTTGAAATGTCCGCCCCGGCCGCAGTTCTTCGGGGCTCGCTCTGCCGCAGTACAGAGCGTTTGAGGACGGTGTTACATGAGGGAGCATGGATCACCCACGCTGGTTGATTCCTCCCCCTTCGGGTGGTTCATTCGGGTAGTTCACTTCACCCGGCCGGGGGAGTGCGGAAACGGCTTTCCGCCTTGATTCTGAGTCTCAGGAGGTTAGTGAGGTGCCGCAGCTCACATCCTCCAACAGGCGGTCGCGGGGCAATGTCTCGCGACCGCCCCTTTTTGCATGCTGTCCCCTTCAGAGTTGTTCGGTGCCAGGCACAGGACGGTGCCAGAGCGGACTGGTCCGGCGCACCAGCCTGAGCAGCCGTGGGGCGAGCAAGAGGGCCATCACGTCGAACCAGACGTAGCCGGAGGCGACCCCGCTCGGAGGGTTGCCGTCCGGGACTCCCAGGCCCGGCAGCTCCTTCGCCCACGTCCACGTACCGATCGCGGTGCCGTACAGCTCGAGCGCCGCGACGATGAGGAAGACACCGGCGTACGTCGCGCGGGCGCGCGACTTCCAGAGGAACGCCAGGAGCAGCGGCACGCCGACCGCGCCGGCCGCGTCCGTTTGCGGCAGGACTGTGAGGCCGAGCAGGCCCCATGCCGACGCCGCGGTTGCGGCCGCGATCACGAGTGCACGTGAATGTCCCCGCAGCGCCTCGCTCAACGCGAGGCCGGCGATGAACACGAGCCCGTGCGCAGGCGGCACGAACGTCGGCAGGTTGTCCAGCCGGTACGAGTAGACGCCCCAGAGGATCGAGCCGGTGAGCTCCGCGATCGTGGCGGCGCAGATCACGATTGCCACCTGCGCGCGGCGCTCGGCGGGCAAGGGCCAGGCGGCCACGACGAGGACGACCCAGGTCAGCGCGCCAAGGGCCAGCTGTCCGCGAAGATCGACCTGCGTGTCCACCGCCAGCAGCGCCGTGAGGTACGCAGCGATGACGAAGACGCGGGTCAACGCTTGAACTGCACGTCGTGCCATGACGGCACGGGGTAGAGCTCGAGCAGAGCGCGGTCGCCGTTCGGATCGCGGTAGCCGAAGTCCGCGACGTCCTCGTCCCACGCGACCTCGAGCAGGCCCTCCTTGACGCGGTGATCGAGCCAGGCGCCGCGGAAGACGAGCTTCTTCAGCCAGTAGACCAGCGACTCGCCGCCGACCAGCGACACCCGCTCCCAGTGCCGCACGAGGTAGCGGCCGAGCCCGCTCCGCGGCTCGTCGATCCAGTCCCGCTCCACGAGCTCCACGAGATCCGCCGTCTCGTCGTCGTCGAGCTCGTTGTCGTGGACGAGCCCGAGCTTCACGGCGGCTGCAGTGACGCGCTGCTCGAAGTCGGAGGCGTTGAAGCCGAAGCGGCAGCCCAGATACTCGACGATGTAGTCGTCGCCGGAGCGGTAGTCGGCCCCTTCCACCACCCGAGCATAGCCAGTGCCTCTCAGCGCTAGGTTTTCTCCTGTGAGCGCCCGCCTGACCGCCGCGTCCGTCGCCGTCACCTTGGTGGTGCTCGTCACGGTGTGGATCTCGGATCTGTCGTTCCAGCGCGCGGTGCTGCTCGCACCCGTGCTCGTAATCGGTCTTGCGGCCGTCGCAGGGCTGCTCGTCTTCTGGGGACGTGTCGGCTGGGACTCTCTGAGCCGCGCTCGTCATCCGAGGCTTCTGGTCGCGGCCGCCGTGGGCTTCGTTCTCCTGCTCGTCGCCCTCACTGTGCTCGGAGTCAAGCTGCCGCGCGAATAGCCGCCGCCTAGAGCGCGGCGACAGCGGTCTGAAGGCGGCCGAGATCGCGTGCGTCGTTGTAGCCCTGGAACGAGGCACGTATGAAGCGCTCCTCGCCCCGCTCGAACACGGGGATCTCGATGCGGTGGTCGTCGTAGAGCCGCGCCTCCAGGTCCGGCGGCGTCCCCGCGGGAGGCGGAGCGTGACCATCTGCCCGAAGAACTCGGTGGAGTCGGGCGTCACCGGCTCGAGCCCGAGCTCCTTGCGTGCGCACCAGGCGAGGTCGTGACAGCGCTTCCGTACGACATCCCACTCGTGCTCGGCCTGCCACTCGATCGCGGCTGGCACCGTCAGGTACGCCGAGGGATCGCGGGTTCCTTGCTGCTCGTGACGCGACAGGAAGCTGGGGTCGTCGCCTTCGTACCCCCAGCTGAAGACCAGAGGGTGGATGTCGTGTTGCAGCTCACGTCGGACGTAGAGGAAGCCCGCTCCCTTCGGTGCGCCGAGCCACTTGAGGCGGTGTGGCCCCAAGCCGTGGGTCAGGTGAGACGACGCTGGTGCAAGCCTTTAGTGCCTATGCCGCGGGGGCGAAGAAGTCGATAAGCAGTTGGTTGACGCGTTCCGCCTCGTCGTGATGCACCCAGTGCGACGCGTCGGGCAGGCGCTCCACGCGGTCGAGGTTGGGTACGTCGTCGCGGTCGGGCTCGGCGAGTTCGGAGCCGAGGTAGGAATCGCCCTCCCCCCAGATGACCAGCGTCGGCGCCGAGATCAGGCGAAGCTTTGCCACGGCTTCCTTCTGCGACTGTCTTACCGAGGCGCGGTAGTAGTTGATCATCCCGGCCGCTGCCCCTGGCTGCGACCACGCCTCTTCGTAGCGTTCGATTTCCTGGTCGGTGTAAGGGGGGCGTGCGTC
>Ga0184612_10000088_pt1 | contig 41179 bp, 39 predicted proteins | sample PLM3_60_coex_FD_133163 | JGI IMG/M metagenome (GOLD analysis project Ga0184612, IMG submission 133163) | Groundwater sediment microbial communities from an aquifer in East River, Colorado, USA - PLM3_60_coex | ecosystem: Environmental > Terrestrial > Soil > Riparian zone | place: USA: East... | reverse complement strand
CCGCGCTTCAGCTCGTTCGTGCTCATCGCTGTCCGTCCCAATCCACGACCTCCTCAGAGGTCGTAAGCTTAGGGGGACATTTCTATCGAGTCGGCGAGGGGACATTATCAAAGAGTCACAACAGGGCAACCGAATGTTGATGTCAACCGAATGTTGACACGATCATGTACAGGCGGCTACGTTTTGCTCATGGTGAACGCAGGGCTCGAAGGTGTGGTCGCCGCGACGACGCGCCTGAGTCACGTCGACGGCGATCGCGGTGAACTGATCATCGGAGGGTTTCAGGTCGACGACCTCGCCGCCCAGGCGACATTCGAGGAGACCACGTGGCTGCTCTGGCACGGCGAGCTGCCGTCCGCACGACAGCTCGAGGCGTTTCGCTCCGAGCTCGGCGCCTCACGGGGGTTGCCTGCCGCGACGGTTTCCCTCCTGCGCGACTGTGCGGACGCTCGCGTCGAGCCCATGGACGCGCTGCGTATAGCCGCCGGCACGATCTCTCTGACATCCGACGACGCGTGTGCGATCGTCGCGCGATTTCCGACCATCGTTGCCGCGTTCTGGCGGTTGCGCGGCGGCGCTGCGCCCCTCGTGCCGCGCGACGATCTTGGTCATGCGGCAAACTTCCTTTACATGCTGAGTGGGGAGGTGCCCGATACGGAGCGCGTTCGTGCGCTCGAGACGTATCTCAACACCGTGATCGACCACGGACTCAACGCGTCCACATTCACGGCCCGGGTGATCACATCGACCGGATCGGATCTGGTCTCGTCCATCGTCGGCGCGATCGGCGCATTGAAGGGACCATTGCACGGTGGAGCGCCGGGACCGGCGCTCGACATGGTGTTCGAGATAGGAGAGGCGTCACGCGCGGAGGAGATCCTGCGCAAGAAGATCGAGGCCGGTGACAAGCTGATGGGATTCGGCCACCGCGTCTACAGAGTCCGAGACCCGCGGGCCGACGTGCTCGCGGCGGCTGCGGAGCGCATGTTCACGCGGACGGGCGATATGTCGCTGTATACGCTGGCGCGCTCCGTGGAAGCCACCGCGATCCGCCTGCTCGAGGAATACAAACCGGGACGCACGCTTCAAACGAATGTTGAGTTCTACACCGCGCTGCTCCTCCACGGCCTGGGACTCGACGTCCCTCTATTCACTCCGACATTTGCCATGAGCCGGGTGAGCGGATGGATCGCTCACGCGAGAGAACAGAAACTCGCGAACCGCATCATTCGTCCCCAGTCGGAATACTCCGGCCCGCGCGACCGCAGATGGGTACCGCTCTCGGAGCGAGTCGACAGCGCCGCGTGAACCGGGGTCCAACCTACCCAGGAAGGAAATTGTTCCGTCGATCCGTCGGCAATGTCGAGAACGCGCCGCGTGGTCCGACTTACCCATGAACGCGCACCCACGCCCGGGGCGCGAGGATCGTAGGAAGGAAGTCGCATGACCACTGCAACGCTGCCCACCACGAGGACGCATCCCCGCCGCCTGGTGCGAAGCACCGCCGCGGTATTCGTGGGGTTCATCTCGGTCGCCGTGCTCTCACTCGGCACCGATCAGGTGCTCCATGTGTTCGAAGTCTATCCGCCGTGGGGCGAGCCAATGTACGACCCCCGGCTGAACCTCCTGGATTGCTGCGATCCGCATGGCCGATCTCGGCCCGGATTGGTACCCGATCGCGCTCACCGGCTTTCCCTGCGTGTGGCTTGGTGGCGTACTCTACAACGTCAGGCACCCGGAACGATGAACGGTGCTTTACCCTAACGCATTCCGCCGGCCGCGAAGGACTTGAGCATGTCGATCGGCAAGCGCGTGCCCGCGCGCGCGTTGGCGGCGCGGATGCGGTCCGGCGTCAGACCGTGGTCGCGCAGCGTCACCAGATCCTCGAGCGCCAGACGGTCGTATCCAAGCGCCTTCAGTTCCTGTACGTACTTCGGCGTCACGCCGTGGTCCCGGAGTCGAATCAGCGAATCGAGCGGCAGGCTGCCGTAGCCGAGTGCGGCGATCTCGCGTACGAAGTCGACGGTGACGCCGTGGTCGCGCGCCTGAATGAGCGCGTCGATCGGCACGCCGTAGCCGAGCTGGCGCATCTCGCGCACGTACTCGGGCGACACGCCGTGATCGCGAACGCGAATGAGCTGGTCGAGCGGCAGTTTGCGGTGGCCGGCGTCGCCGAGCTCGCGGACGAATTCCACGCTGACCCCATGATCCCTCGCGTTTATCAACTGCTCCATCGTGAGCGAGCCGTAGCCGGCGTCGCGCATCGCTCGCACGTACTCCGGCGAGATGCCATGATCGCGCGCCTGGCGGAGACCATCGGCGGACAGCCCCTTGTACCCCTGCTCCGCAAGTTCACGGATGTAAGCAGGAGTGACGCCGTGATCTCTGAGCTCGATCAACGGCGCCAGCGAGCCGAGCCGGTAGCCGAGCGCGCCCATGTCCTGCAGATAGGTGACGTGCACGCCGTGCTGACCGGCTCGAACGAGCTCGGCGGTCTCTGGCTTGGCGTAACCCTGCTTGTTCAGCTCGTCGAGAAAGGCGTACCCGACGTCGTGCCGCGCCATCTGGTATTGCTCGAGTGCGGTCGGCCGGGCAAAGCCGCGCCGTGCCAGTTCAGCCGGGAATTTTTCGTCGGCCGTGAAGGAAAACGTGCCGGCGCCGACACCACTGCGGACGACGCCCTCGAAGGTGAACGTGCCGGCGTCGCGCCGCATCCGGAACTGCACCGGTCCGCCTGTGCCGGTGAGCTGCGCGGCGGTGAGCCCTTCCAGCCGCTGGATTGAAATATTCGAGCCGGAGGATGAATTCACTTCCACCAGTCGCAGGTGGACGGTGCCTTCTGTGCCGGTCGGACGGATTTCCCATGTGCCGGGCAGCCTGTCCTGCGGGATGCCAATCGCTGCCGCGGCAGCGCCCACTATGCGGCGCGCGGATTCTATGAGTGGCCATTCCAGGGCCTTCAAATGTCGCCCGGCCGCAGCGTCCTGTTGCGGAGCCGACCCCTGAGCCGCCGCCAGCGTGCGATCCGCGTCTGACTGCACCGCGACAACCGTGGACGTGGCACTCGACAGGGGAAGCAGCAACGCGGCGGCGATCACTGCCCCCGTGATGCGCACCCGCAACGCCGGCAGTCTCCGGTTGCGCGCGACATCGAGCACGGCCAGCATGCGACCTTCGAGCTGTCGTGGACGAGCCATGCTGACCGCGAGGGCCGGCGCGCGGTGGCGTCCGAAGGCATAGGCGATCTCGAGCAGATGGCCGGCATACTCACGCGCCCGAGCGCCTGCCATGATTACGCGGTCGTCGCACGCGAGCTCCCGCTCGATACGCAGGCGGCGCGCAACCCACCACGCGGCTGGATGGAACCAGTACATCGTGCACGCCGCAAACGCCAGTGATTGCGTGAGGCAATCGTACCGCGCGACGTGCGCCAGCTCGTGAAGGACCACGGCGCGTCGTCTGTCCTCCGGCCAGGTGTCGGCCACGGCAGGAATCAGGACTGTCGGCCGACGTGTGCCGAAGGCCATCGGCATGCTGCGCTCGCGGCTTCGAAGCAGGCGGACCAGACGACCGACGCCCATGCTGGCAGCGGACTCGTCCAACAGCCGCGTCCATTCCCGGTCCCGCACCTCGGTCGCCTCACGCGCAAGCCGCCGAACGCTCCACCGTTGCATCGCCAGGTGAATCAGCATGACCAGCACGCCGGCTGCGTACACGCTGGCAATCACGGTTGCCCACGAAAACGTGACGCCCAACTGCGCAACGGGCGCGGCCTCTGCGCTTGCGGCGAGGGACGCTGACGGACGTGCCAGCGCTGCTGATTCCTCGACACTGGACACGACCGGCGCTCGGTCGGCGATTTCGGTCACCGCCGTGCGAACGACTACCGCCCACTCCGGCAGCGCGAGCGACAGGATCGGTAGCAGGAGCACACCCACGATGGCAAGCGTCCACACGAGGTGGCGCATCGCCGCGGACGCTCGCCGGTACATCACGGCCTGCACGATTGCGGCGACGCCCAGCAGCGCCGACGCCTTGATGGTGATCCAGAGAGCGGCGGACATGGTGGAATCGAGAAAGCCGGGATCGAGAAAGAAAGGAGTCATTGCTCATCTCCTTGGTTCGCGGACGCGTGCCAGCAAACTGCTCAGGCGCCGATACTCGGCGGCCGACAGCCGCGTCGACGGCATGTCGAGCAGCGCCGCAATCGCCGAGCCCGTTGAATTGTCGAAGAACGTCCGCACCAGTTGCTTGAGCGCGGACCGGCTGGCTTCTTCAGGTTTCACCGCGGGAAAGTACACGTAGCGCGGGCCGTCGTACTCGCGGGCCAGAAGGCCGCGCTCGATCATAATCTCCAGCAGCTTGCGGACGCTGGAAGGACTCGGCGCGTCGGGCAGCTCGGATCGGATCTCCTCGATCGTCGCGCGCCGGCGGCGATAGAGGATCTCCATGATCTGGCTTTCGCGGCGGGTGAGGTCGACGGTTTTCAGCCTCGGCATGTCGCTTCGCAGGAGAGCGAATGTTTTCGCCCTACGCGAATATATTCGCGGACCCGGCCGCGTGTCAACCGGTTCGTCTCGGAGGAGGTCTGGAACCTCAACAGCCGGACGGCGGTTCAGACTCTTGCCGGGGTCATTTCGCGTCGTGGAAGATCACGCCTACGGTATGGCGATGACCGGATCGCAGCCGGCTCACGCCGTGACGCAGGTTCACGCGGTATGTGCCGCGCGTCCCCTGCACCGGGCGGTAATGCACCGCGAATACCACGCCGTCGCCGCGCCGGAGCGGCACCACTTCGGCCCGCGACTGCATTCGTGGCCGTTGCTCGGTCAGCACGAACTCGCCGCCGGTGAAATCTCTCTCCGGCTCGGAGAGCAGAATCGCCACCTGGAGCGGAAAGACGTGCTCCCCGTAGAGATCCTGGTGCAGCGCGTTGAAGTCTCCCTCGCGGTATTGCAGCAGCAGCGGCGTAGGCCGCGTCTGCCCCGCCTTGTGGCACCGCGTGATGAAGCCGGCGTGCGCATCCGGGTAGCGCACGTCGATCCCCATCGATGCGTTCCAGCGATTCGCGATTGGCGCGAGCCGTGGATACAGCGCCGTGCGGAGAGCGGCGACCTTTTCTGGCAACGGATACGCGAAGTACTTGTACTCACCGCGTCCGAAGCCGTGTCGCGCCATGACGATGTGGCTGCGGAAGTGGCGATCGTCGCCGTAAAGGCCGGCGGTGGCCTCACACTCACTCGCGGTCAGGAGCTTCTCGAACATGGCCCAGCCGTGAGCATCGAGATGCTCCGCGATACTCGACCAGTCGTATGCGTCCACGCGGGAGTCGATGCCCACCGGGCTGACTTCTCTTGCCTGGGCTGCCGTGCTCATGCCACTCCCTCCCGTATGAGCAGCCTCCGCTTGCGCTCGACGCCCCACCGGTAGCCAGACAGCGATCCGTCGTTTCTCACCACGCGGTGGCAGGGAATCGCGACGGCCAACGCATTCGTACCGCAGGCCTGCGCCACGGCGCGTGCGCCGTTCGGAGCGCCGATGCGTGCCGCGATCTCGGTGTAGCTCGCCGTCGAACCCACCGGAATCTCGCGAAGAGCCTGCCAGACGCGCTGCTGAAACGCCGTGCCGCGCACGTCCAGGGGCAGGTCGAGGCCGAGCGCCGGCGCCTCGACAAAGCCGATCACTTTGGCGACGGTCTGCTCGAACGCTGCCTCACCGCCGACGAGCGTCGCGCGCGGGAAGCGATCCTGGAGATCGCGCATCAGCGCGTCGGGGTCATCGCCCAGGAAAATGGCGCACACTCCCTTCGCGCTCTGAGCCACGAGAATGGATCCGAGCGAGCATTCGCCGACGGCGAAGTGAATCTCCGTATCGGCACCCCCGGCACGGTAGTCCGTCGGCGTCATGCCCAGGAGCTGGTCGGACGCTTCGTAAAAGCGTCCACCCGAATTGAACCCGGCGTCGTAGATAGCTTCGGTCACGGTCTTGCTCCTTTTCTCGAGCTCATTGCGGACCCGTTTGGTCCGGTGCGCGGCTGCATAGGCTCGGGGCGTCAGGCCCGTCACGGCCTTGAACACCCGATGGAAGTGGTACGGGCTGAGGCCTGCCCGCGTTGCCAGCGCCGCGAGACTCGGTGTGTCCTCGGCGGCTTCGATGACGCGGCAGGTCTCGGCCACCTTCGCCGCATGGAGCTGCTCGAGCGACGGTTGATCCGGCTTGCAGCGCTGACACGGCCGGAACCCCGCACGCTCCGCATCCGCCGCGGTGCGATGAAAGCGCACGTTCTTCGGATTCGCCCGCCGTGAGCCGCAGGACGGACGGCAATAGACTCCCGTCGTGTCGACGGAGTAGTAGAACGTGCCATCTGCGTGTCGATCGCGTGCGACGACCATCGCCCATCTCGGGTCGTGCTCTGTCGAAACATCGCCGGGCATCTGGTTCCTTCTCGAAGCGCTCATCATCGTCGTCTCCTGCGCCGTTCTTGTCTTAGTATGGCGCGCGTGCAGGCAGCGGGCACTCCGTCTCTTGCTGTCGAATCGGGGCCGCCGTCACTCGGTCGGCGGGCCGAATGGGGAGACTTGACGGCGGGCTCGGCGCCGTTATATATAACTAATCGGTCATGCAACCGAGGAGTTATGAATAGATGACCCCCGATGCCCTCGACGCGACGTTTGCTGCGCTCGCCGATCCCACTCGGCGGGCGATCCTGGCCCGGCTCGCCTCGGGTGAGGCGTCGGTGACGGAACTGGCCGAGCCCTTCGCGATGAGCCAGCCTGCGATCTCCAAGCATCTCAAGGTGCTCGAGCGCGCCGGTCTGATTTCGCGCGGCCGCGACGCACAGCGACGGCCGCGCCGGCTCGAGCCCCAGCCGCTCGCGGAAGCCACCGAATGGCTGGAGGGCTACCGGCAGTTCTGGGAGGGCCATTTCCAGCGGCTCGACGCCCTGCTCGACGAGCTGAAGACCAGCAAGAAGAAACAAAAACGCACCAAGCGATAAGGAGATCGACGATGAAGAGCACCGGAGCATTGAGAATCACGACGCCCTCGGACCGGGAGATTGCGATGACGCGCGTTTTCGACGCGCCACGCCGCCTGGTCTTCGACGCGTGCACCAAGCCTGAGCTGATCAAACGCTGGTTAGGAGTGTTCGGCCGCTGGTCGCTGGCCGTCTGCGAAATCGATCTGAGAGTGGGCGGCACCTATCGCTACGTGTGGCGTGGCTCCGACGGGGCCGAAATGGGAATGCGGGGCGTGTATCGCGAGATCGTGCCCGCCGAGCGCATCGTGAACACCGAGTCGTTCGACGATCCCTGGTACGAAGGTGAGGCTGTTGGAACGACTGTGTTCGTCGAGCAGGGCGGCAAGACCACCCTCACGAACACGGTACTCTACGCGTCGAAGGAAGTTCGCGATTCGGTCCTCAAGTCCCCCATGGAGAGCGGTGTGGCTGCGAGCTACGACAAGCTTGAAGAAGTGCTGGCGTCGCTCGGTGGGTAGAGGTCAAGGCATTCGCATGCCTGTCAAGACGACGAAAAAAGAGCCAGGGAAGAACGTCGACAAGGACGTTCAGGCGGCGCTTGCCGCGCTCAAGAAGATGAGCACCACACGCGACCGCGAGAATCTGGCGCGGTTCGGCATCACGGCGAGCAAGGCCTTCGGTGTGTCGATGGCCAACATCCAGGTGCTGGCGAAGCGCCTCGGGCGCAGCCACGAGCTCGCCGCTGCGCTCTGGGACACCGGGTGGTACGAGGCCCGCATGCTGACGTCGTTTGTCGACGAGCCCGCCCGCGTCACGCCCGCGCAGATGGACCGCTGGTGCCGCGACTTCGACAACTGGGGCATCTGCGACACCTTGTGTTTTTGCCTCTTCGACCGCACGCCGCACGCCTGGGCCAAGGTCACCGAGTGGAGCGACAAGCGCGACGAGTTTGGCAAGCGCGCGGCGTTTGCGCTGCTCGCCAGCCTGGCCGGGCACGACAAGACCTCCGGCGACGAGCCGTTTATGGAGGGCCTGCGGCTCATCGAACGCGCCGCCACCGACGACCGCAACTTCGTCAAGAAGGGGGTGAGCTGGGCCCTGCGCGGGGTCGGGAGGCGCAACGCCGCGCTCAACGCCGCTGCGGTGACGGTGGCCCGGCGTCTGGCGGCCTCCTCGGAGCCTGCGGCGCGCTGGGTGGGGAGGGGCGCGCTCAAGGAGCTCACGAGCCCCGCGGTGATGGGCCGGCTCTCCGGCCGACGCTCGGGCTCCGGCCGGGCTCGCCGAAGCGCCAAGAGCGCGAAGGCGGCCGCGCGGCGCCAACGATGAATGACAGTGGAGCTGATCAATGAAGATGATCGATTTGCTGATTACGGAGTTCGAGCACGAAGCACGCGCAACGCGCAAGCTCCTGGAACGGCTGCCCAGCGACAAGCTGGACTGGCGGCCCCACGAGAAATCGTTTACAGCACGTGGGCTCGCATCGCACATCGTCGATTGCGTCAGCTGGGCCGATTCGATCATGAACACGGACGAGCTCAACGTCGATCCAGCCACCTACAAGCCCTACCAAGCCACGTCCGTGGCCGATTTGCTGAAGGCCTTCGACGACAAGGTCGCCGGCTGCGAGCACGCTCTAGCGGGTATGAGCGACGCGACCGTGATGCAGCCCTGGCGCCTCAAGGTGATGGGCCGCCTGCGGTTCGAAAAGCCCAAGGCGGTGGTATTCCGGGATTTCACCCTCAGCCACCTCATTCATCACCGTGGCCAGTTCTCGGTATATCTGCGCCTGCTCAACGTCCCTGTGCCCGGTCCCTACGGCCCGTCCGCAGACGAGCAAGCCTGAGTATCCATGTACTAGGGCGCCAACTGGGATTGGCGGCTGGGGCTGTTCAAGCTTGAGCGATGAGCGTATATTCTGAACCCGCGCCATGGCTGCCACGCCAGAGCCGGCAACGGTAGAGCTCATTGAGCTCAATGACGAGGACCGCGGCTACAAAGGTTCGCGGTTCTCCGACGTTGTCACCGCACTCTTCGCGAATCCCTATCAGCGCGTGTGGGGCGGCGCAAGCGAACCGCCGCTGCCCGTGTATGACGTCACGCTCAAGAACGTCTTCGGCGGCCTCTTCGCGAGATCCGACCTGTTTCGCAAAGCCAGCGAACGTGCCCTTGATTCCGGCGCTGATTTGCGCTGGGGTCCACATCGCAAGGGATTTCGCCGTCTCGTGCACCCCAACGGCGTGTGCCTGATCGGAACGTGGCGGATCACTGAGCCAACGAGCTACTCGGGCTACTTCGCCAACGGGAGCACCGCGCTCGCCGTCGCTCGGTACTCGACGTGTTGTACCGATACGCATCGCGGCGGGACGCGATCGCTGTCGATGATCGGAAAGCTTTTTCCAACGACGGACCCGAACCACGTCATGCCGCTCCGCACGGCCAACTTCGTGACGCAGGAGGATATCGGCGGCACCAACACCGACTTCATCAACGACGTGGAACTGCGCAACGCGCCGGATACGACTGTGTCGCGCCGCGGTGGCGGCATTGCGCTGCTGCTGAAGGTTGGCCTCACGTTCAGTCGTGTCGACAAGCAGCCGAGCATTCGTCAGCTGTACCAGATCGCCGAGCTGGGCACGCCCGCGGGAACGCCGACGAAAGCGCCCGAGTTCATGCGGCTGCTCGTGGCGCCCAGCCAGCCCAGGATCGAAGGCGCCGCTCTCGATTTCCGCGACGAGATCATGGCGCAGATCTTCGACCGCGGGGATCCGGTGCCCAGGCGCACGCTGACGTTCAACATCGAAGTGACCGACGAAGGTACGACGACCGGTCCCGCGTTCCGCGAGCGGCGGACGTTCCAGAACTGGCGACGGGTCGGTGCACTGACGTTCGACAACGCCGTCGTGTCCTACAACGGCGATTGTGTCATCCACTTCAATCATCCGACATGGCGCGAGGACCGCAACGATCCGGCGACCGCAACCAGAGTCGACGGTATCAAGGTGCGCTAGGCAACGCAGCGGGAACGCCGAAGGTTCCATCGACGGCTTCGACGAAATTCCTCTCTTCGCGAAGGATGAACCGCTTCGCTTGCGCCATCGCGAAGTTCTCGCGACCTTCTGCATCTGCCTTCAGGCGTGTTCGGTACGCCTCATACGACGCCAGGCTGTCGAAGGCGATCAACGCCCAGGCCACGTCGTTCGTCCCTTCATGAGGAAGAAAATATCCGACAAGATGGCCGCCGCAGCGAGGGATGATGCGTCCCCAGTTTTGTGCGTACTCCTTGAACGCCTCTCGTTGGTACGGATCGATCTCGTAACGGATCACGCAGGTCACTTTCATCGGTGATCTCCTGGTTGCTGGTGTGGGCGCTGAACAAACGGAGCCGAGAACGAGTGTGCCAGTTGTGATGCATCAACAATTCGTCTACCATCAAAATATGAATGTCGATCATCCTGACGCAGCTGTGTCGGCCATTGCCGCGGCCATCGGCGAGCCGGCGCGCGCCCGCATGCTCTATTGCCTGGTGGACGGCCATGCGCGAACGAGCACCGAGCTTGCGGTGGTGGCTGATGTCACGCCGTCAACCGCCAGCGTGCATCTGCAGCGACTGAAGACGCAGCGGCTGGTGACGGTCTCCGCTCAGGGGAAGCATCGCTATTACAGTCTGGACGGGGCCAATGTGGCTGCCGCGCTCGAAGCGTTGAGCGTGCTCGCCGGCGGATCCCGCGACGCATTCGAGCCGCGCACGCCACACCGCCTGCGCGTCGCACGAACCTGCTACGACCACATTGCGGGCACGCTGGGCGTCTCGCTGCATGACCGCTTCAAGGCACTGGGATGGCTGATCGCTCCGGCAGGTCACACTGCCTACGACCTGAGTCCACGTGGAACGAAGGCGTTCGAAGCGCTCGGGATAGACATCGCGGCAACTCGAGCGCTGCGTCGGCATTTCGCGTCCGCCTGTCTGGACTGGAGTGAGCGGCTGCCTCATCTGGGCGGAGCGCTCGGTGCGGCCCTCCTGAACGTCGCGCTGAAGAGAAAATGGGTGGTCCAGGATCTGGACAGTCGCGCGTTGACCGTCACTAGAGCTGGCCGCCGCGACATGCTGACGCATTTCGGCCTCCAGGATTGAGGTTTGACGCACGGTTCAACCAGCGGAGCCCGTGAGTTTGGCTCGTAGCCCCATCGATCGCGTGCGGCGCATCTGCCTGGCGTTGCCCGACGCCTGGGAAAAGCTGTCCCATGGCGAGCCCACATTCTGGGTGGGCAACAAGATGTTTGCGACGTTCGCGAACGCAGCCAACCACCACGGCGCCGGACGCCACGCCGTGTGGTGCAAAGCCACGCACGCCACGCAGGACCTGCTGATCGCGCGCGCGCCGGAGCGCTACTTCGCGCCGCCGTACGTCGGTCCTACCGGGTGGATCGGCATCTACCTTGACCGCGCGCCGGACTGGACGGAGGTCGCAGAGCGCTTGCGCTCTGCGCACGAGCTCGTCGCGCCAGCTCGCGTGCGAGCCGCTGCTGACCCTCTGCCCAGGCGTGCTCGCCGGACGAAGGTCCGATAGGTCAACGTTGTTGACAACGCGCTCCCCAGTTGCTCACCATAGGGCCAGCGCGCTCAAGGGGGCGCCTCCTGTCCGCGGCAAGGGAGACCACTCCCACCCCTCACGGTTCAGTCGAACTGCGGTCGAACCTTCTTCCGGCCTGTATCAGCAGACGCCAGGCGTTGCCCTGAAGGGCATTCAACGGAAGGAAGGCCGCCAGAAACAACCTGCCTGACATGGTCGAGCTGTTACTCAACCGCCCCGACCAACCTCGTTGACGACGAAGCATGGGCCACGCCGCTCGCGTGGGCCACCGTCCGTGGGCATGACCGCATCGTGGAAATGCTCCGTGCCGCCGGTGCGACAGCGTGAGTCTGACACGCCGCTGGCGGCCTATTCGACGATGATGACCTCGTAGGCTTTGAGGCTCGGCAGCGTGAAGGACCGATAGGTGCCGGTGGTCGTGACGGGCAGGTCCTTGCCGAGAACGACCGCACGAACGTGGCTGACGTCCCGGGCCAATTCGATGCGAATGTCCCGCAGCTCCACCGGCGGAAAGTACGCCGTGTCCTGGTGCCCCGTTCCGTTTACGAGGTGCACCAACGTTCTGCGGCGCTGCGGCTGATCCATGACGGTCATCTCGACGAGCGGATGCGCATCGGTTCTTGCCTGACGGCCGTTGGGCAGCAGCCGATCGATGACATCGGCCATGAGCCCCGCGTGCGCCGGCGAGCTGTGCCGGTAGTAGAGCCCTCCGACGTCCCACGGAATGTAGGCCACGCGCCCCTTCTCGTAGTTGCCGAACACGAGGCCGGGCACGGCGGTCTCGACCTTGTCGCTCCAGACTTTCTCCGGTGGGCCGAACATCGCCGTCGGGATGAGTGTGAGAAGCGGGCGATCCGTTGGCGCCAGCTCGACGTAGTCGCCGTCGATGAAGAGCAGCTGTGTGTCTCGAAGCGACGGAAGCTCGCTGTGGTCGTGGATGCGCCAATAGCCCTGCGTGGTCCGCCGGCCCACCACTCGCCCTACTGGCAGCGCGGGCGCCGTGGCGCCAGCCATCAGCAGTCGTCCACCCTCTCGCACGTATCGTTCCAGGCCCGGTGGGACACGCCCGGGCGCGATGACGAGGTCGAAGCGGCGTGACGGGTCGTCCATCCACCGGAGATTCTCGGACACGACAAACGGTATGTGTTGTTCGCTCAACAATCGGAAGAATCCGCGGTAGGCGGCAGTGTCTTGAGTGGCCAGCAAGAGCACTCGCCCCGCATTCTTCTGGCTGACGTAGAGGTCTTCATGCTGCGCGTGCCACTGGAAAACCGGTTTCGCGGCCAGGAGCCCCTGTCGGTCCTGCTGCGTCATCGTCCCGACAACGACGACGGCAGGCGGCCCGCCGTGCGCCATGTTCTGAAAGAGGCGCAACTGAGTTTCCGGCTTCGACACATGCGCGTACCGCCACGGGAAATCCACGAAGCTCATGGACAGGTTGATGGCGACTTTGTCGGGTTCGGACCCGATCGAACGACTGACGTTGTCGCTGGCCGAGTACGGCCAGAGCGGCAGGGGACGGCCGACTGCCGTGTTCGACTCGGACATGATTCCGTCGGTGTGGTCGGTGATGTAGGTCAGAAATGCGGCCCGCGGTCGCTTGCGGTGAATCAGGTCGGCGATCGTCGCCGCGACTTCACGCGCCGAGTCGCCCATGAACGCGCGGTAGTCGGCGTCGGCCGCGGCAGGAACGTCGCGGCCGTAACGCGCGCGAAAGCGCACCTGGCACGCGTCGCACCTGCAGGGACCCATCGCGACGCCGCTGTAGTCGGTCGAGGGGTTCCCGAACATGTTGAAGAAGAGGCCGTCGACCTCATATCGGTCGAGCGCTTCGGCCAGAATCCTCAGCGCATGCTCCCGGTAGTACTTGCCGTTGATGCACGTCGAGTACAGACCGTTGTAGATGGCCGGATCGCCGTTCGCGCGTCTGAAGAACCACTCCGGGTGGGCGTCGAACGCCGGCTTCTGGGTCTTGCTCAGGTCGAAGCGCCCGACGACGCGCATGCCGCGCTGGTGCGCCTCGCGAAGAACCTCGCCGAACAAATCGCGGCCAGGCGGCAGGAACGCGCTGGGGTAGTGAAACGGCACGCGCGTGGGATACTGCGCCACGATCCCGCCCAGGTTGACGAGGAACGTGTTGGCGCCGACGTCGGCTACTGCAGCGACGAGCTGACGGGGGTCAACCGTTGAATCGGTCTCGCTCAGGTTGGTCTGGAGAAACCGAATCGGCTCGTTCATCCACCAGCGTGCATCCGCCGCCGGCGAAGGCGCGGACGCGCGCTGGGTGACGCCCACCGCAAGGGTGAATGACGATGCCGCCAGCATCAACGCGAGCCCCACGACGTATGCGCTCACGCGATCAAATTGGCGCGTCCGCATAGGCACCTCTGATGCGCCGCAAAAGCAACACGCCGGGACGATACGGCGGAGTCCTGCTTGCCGAAGTCCGACGCGAGGCTGTTGATTTCGCATTATCACACCAGTCAGCGCAGGCCTGGGTCGCGGCATCTCGACTGCGCTCACGTCATTGTCGCAGGCGGGCCTCAGACTCCGCGTCGGCTGGAAAGAACGTCTCCACCCGGAGCTCCTGCAGCGTCACGTCCTGTGGTGTTCCGAGCGTCATGATCGTGCTGAACAAACGAACATCGAGCGCGCCTGCCCTGATGTGGACCGGAAGGAGGAGATCCGCCGGGCCCGTCGGCGCCGACGGATGGGCGCGCGAGAGGCCTGCATAGCCACGGACCTCCGTCAAGAGCTCGATGCCGACACTGTCGTCGCTGAGCTGACCAAGCTCCCGCTCGGCTCTCCCCAGAAGATGTCGCGCGACCTCGTCCCAGTTGACGATCGAGGACCGGAGACCGAGCGGGTGAAGCACCATCCGCAGCAGGTTGGGCGTTCCGGTGAGCAGAGATGGATCGAGCAGTCCTCCCAGCAGTCGCATGGCCGCCGCGTTTCCCATCACCAGGTTCGAGTAGCGGTCGAGGACGACGGCCCCATAGGGCTCGTGCCGATCGAGGATGAACTGCAGGACGCTCCGCACGTGCCGCATCTCCTCGGCCCCGAGCGGCGTCTGCCGGTAGACGTGCGCGTAGCCGCCCGCTTCGAGCAGGCGGTTGCGGTCGCGCAGCGGCACCTCGAGGGTCTCGGCGAGCACGAGCAGAGCCTGCCGGCTCGGCTTCGTGCGACCCGTCTCGATGAAGCTCACATGCCGGCTCGAAAAGCCGGCCCGCATCGCAAGGTCGAGCTGACTGAGCCCGCGGGCCGCGCGCCACTCCCGCAGCAGGTGTCCAACCGGGCCGCCGGCATGACGTTCACCCTTCGTCGTCGGAGGTTGCATGAAGCCATGCTACCCGCGGCAGTGGTGCAGGTGCCATTACCTCCCAGGTAATTGCGAAGAAACAACGGCGCGCGCGATGCTCGTCACAGACAGGCTTTCAAAGGAGCAAATCATGACACCGAACCGCATTCTCCAACTCAACGCCCTCTCCACGGCAGCCTGCGCCGTCGGAATGCTGCTGACCCGCGGGACGCTGCACCCGCACTTCGGCCTCGACACGCCTCTCGCCCTCGACATCCTCGCCCTGGGGCTGCTCGCGTACGCGGGCGCGCTCGTGGCGGCGGCCCGACGGCAGACGGTCGAGCGACCGACGCTGCTGGCGTTCACGATCGCTGACGCTCTCTGGGTGGCAGGCAGCGCGGCCGCGTTGATGCTCTTCTGGAGCCAGTTCACGCCCGTGGCGCGCGTGCTTGTGATCGCGGTGGCGCTCGCCGTCGAAGTTTTCGCGACGCTGCAGTACCGCGCGGCGGGAACGATCAAAGCCCGCGCGCTCGGAATGGCATGACGAGCGGTCGGGCACGGACCTGCACGTTCTTCCTGCTTTTCTGAACGTGCGGGCACCTTACCCGACAGGGCGATTCATCTGTGGTAGCGTCCGTGCAGGTTTGGGATGGTCACAAAGAAACCGCGGCATCGCGTCAGGGGACAAAACCCGCTGCGCGTCACCGACAACTACAAGCGGTTCGTGCTGGACCAGCTCGAGGAGTTTGGCGACGTCGAACCTCGCTCGATGTTCGGCGCCGTCGGCCTCTATTGCCGCGGCGTCTTCTTCGGGATCGTCGCCGGTGACGTTCTCTACTTGAAGGTGGACGACACGACGCGTGGCGACTATCAACGCGCCGGCATGAGTCCGTTCAGGCCCTTTCCCGAGCGCGGCGGCACCATGCAGTACTACGCCGTGCCGCTCGACGTGCTCGAAAGCGCTGAGGAGCTGGCTCGGTGGGCCAGGCGTGCCGTGGATGTGGCGAAGCAGCAACGCCCGCGGGCAGCGCACACATCTTCTCCTCGAAGACCACCTCGTTCGTGAACGTCGCCGGCACGAACATGTGTCGGAGGAGTCGTCCTCTGTTCCCTCGTCATCGAAGCGGGTCCGGCAACGGCAACAGTCGCGCGTTCCAGGCTTGGTACTGCTGTTTGAGCTGGTCGAATCTGTCCGCGTGCCTCGTGCGCAGGTCGGTCTTCTCTCCAGGGTCGGCAGACACATCGAAGAGTTGCTGATTCCCTGAATCGTTGAGGTATTTCCAGCGACCGACCCGGACGGCCTCTCGAGTGCGCGTGCGCCAGAAGAGTGGGCGATCGTACACCTCTCGCTGGCCCGTGCAGATCGGCAGCATGGACTCTCCGTCGAGTGGGTATGACGGGTCCGATGCTGTGTCCGTTGCAGCGAGAATCGTCGCGGTCCAGTCCATCGTGATCGCCGCCTGCTCGGTGACACGGCCCGCCGGGATGACGCCCGGCCATCGCACCATGGCCGGCACACGAATGCCGCCTTCCCACAAGTAGCCCTTCTGGAACGAGAACGGCCAGTTGAACGAGTAGCGTTCGCCGCCGTTGTCGCTGGTGAAGATCACGAGCGTCTGCCGGTCCAGCCCGGCGCGTTCGATCGCCTTGAACACTCGACCGATGCCGGCGTCCAGACTCTTCATCATCGCGCCGAACGTTCTGAGCGATCCGCCGGCTGTCATCGGCCCACCGCCATGGTTCGTGTGACCGATCGCGGCGTCCTCAGGTCCTTCCCATGGCGAATGGGGCGCGTTGTACTGAAGGCTGATGAAGAACGGCTTTGTCCGCTTGCGGGCGATGAACTGCGTCGCCCTTTCCGAAAGCAGATCGGTCAGGTAGCCGACACGTTCGACGGGCGTCAGGTTTTCCCACAGATCCGGTAGGCCCTCTCCCGGTTCGGCGCCCGGTGGCCTGCCGGCCCGGTGCGTGAAGTAGTCGGCACTGCCGCTCAAGATTCCAAAAAACTCGTCGAATCCGTGGCGGTTGGGACCAAACTCCGGCTTCCATCCCAGATGCCACTTGCCGAAGAGGGCGGTTTCATACCCGTTGCCCTTGAGCAGAGACGCGACGGTCGGATGGTCCGGCGGAAGTCCTGCGTCAGCCGGCGACCTCGGTGTCAGTGGCTCCTCCAGACCGACCGCAAGACGCTGCGGATAGCGTCCCGTTATATAGCCGCATCGCGTCGGCGTGCAGACCGGAGCCGCTGCATACGCGCTCATGAACTTCGTGCCCTGCTTCGCAAATGCGTCGAGCACGGGCGTGCGATAGTCCGGGCGGCCGTAACAGCTCAGGTCGCCGTACCCGAGATCGTCCGCAAGGATGAACAGCACATTCGGACGCGCGGCCGCCATCGACGAAGCGGTGCCAACCACCGCGCTTGCGGCGACGGCCGTATCGAGAAACTCGCGGCGCGTGACTCGGGGTGACATGCGCGGATACTAGCACGGCGAAGTCGGGCGGTTGAGGAGCTGAAAGCGGCGATATCGCACGGACCGAGAGGGTGCCGCAGACGATCGGTGAAAGCCGTTTTACGTCGGTCGTAACCATCATCCATGGAGATGTCGATTAGTTCGCAATTTGACTGGTACGAATCGTGCCCTCCGATCGGACTGATTCGTTACGAAGGAGGTACCATGCGATTCCACATCGTCGCACGCGGCGGTGCCGTGGCCCTCGTCCTCGCCTGTTCAAGCTGCGGCGGCGGGTCCAGCGGAAGCCCAAATGCGCCGACGACACCGCCGGCGCCGGCCGGTGGGCCGTCCACCATTACCATCGTGGGGGACAGGAGCGCGCAGTCGTTTTCCCCCAACCCAGGGTCGGCAGGTCAGAATCAGATGGTCGTATGGCGCAACAGCGACAGCGTCACGCATCGTATCGTGTTGAACGACGGGTCCTTCGACACAGGTGACATCGCACCAGGCGCCACCACTACAGCGAGGCAGCTTTCGAACGACGGCGTCAACTATCACTGCTCGATCCATCCGGGGATGGTTGGCTCCGTCATGGCCAGTGGCGGCGCGCCACCGCCGCCGTGCACTGGGGTGTATTGCTAGTTGAGGGCACGCGCGAAGGGACAGGACTTCCCGCACGCCGATTCCAGACGTGACGTCGGCGGCGAGGTCTGGCGCGACCGCACGCCCGCTACGCGCCGTTCCGGGAGATTTCGTCCTCGAGGTATTTCACGAAAACGACTTCATTCCGCTTCTCGTTGTAGAGGAGCTCGTCGACACTGCCGCGAACCGTCAACAAGCCGAACCCTCCCGGGCGAATGCCCTTCTCTTCGCGGACTTGCATGTGCGCGATTGGATCGTCGGGCGGCCCTCCAATCGCGGCGTGCGGAAGATCCTCGATGTTGAATCCGGGGCCGGGATCGGCGATGCGATAGAGCAGCATGCGGCGGGCGCGCAGATACGAGATGCGCACCGTTCGTGCGGGATCGAGTCGACCGCCCCATTCGATCGCGTTCATCAGGAGCTCGCGGAAGGCATAGGCGATCGACTCGCGCACGTCGGGCGCCAAATCGGTGTCGAGGTGCGCCATCACTGTTTGAATGCGTTCGACCGCTTCCCGCCGGCAGGGGAGTATCAGCTCGACCCACTCTGGCCGCGCCGAAATCACCTCGATCGTCGGCAGGTCGGCCGACTCGAGGGCCTCGCGGACGGTCCGAAGCAGCTCGACCGACGTGATCGGCTTGTGCACGTACGTGAACGCCTGCTGGCGGACTGCTTCGAGCATGGTCTCAGGGGCGTCATCGGAGGTCATGACGACCACGCGCGGGCGTGTCTTGCGGGTCCGCAAACGCTCGAGCAGATCGAGCCCGTTCATCCGCGGCATCCAGACATCGAGCAGCAGCAGATCGAAGCGTCGGTGGCGCAGGGCTTTGAGTGCTTCGACACCATCTTTCGCAACCGTGGCAGAGAACCCCGCCTTCGTCAGGACCTGGCGCAGCACGTGCCGCGTGGCGCGGTCGTCGTCGACAACGAGAATGCGGCTCATGCTCGGCTCCGCTTCTTTCGCGTCTTCCTGGGCGTCGGGGTTCCCCGCCGGCGGGATGCCGTCGAGCGCCTGCGGCGCCCGACCAGGCCGGCGGCCGCGAACGCGTCGTCAAGAAGCGTGATTTGTTCGCGCAGCCTGCCGTACGCGCCTTCGACATCGTCGAACTGGTTCGAGCGACCCATCTGCTCGAGCGCGGCGGCCGCCTCGCGCCCTCGGGGCGCACCAACAGTCGCGATGGATCCCTTCAGCGCATGTGCCGCCATCCGAAGCGCCTCGCCGTTCTGCTGCTCCACCGCGCGCCTGATGCGTCTCAGAGCCGACGAACAGTCTGAACGGAACAGCGCAATGATGCGCTTGAGCAGCCGACGGTCCCCTCCGGTGTAGGCCAGTGCCGCCTGCTCATCGAAGACCGCTTCGGTCTCTGTCGGCGCCCCCGGTTCGCCGCCGGAGCGGCTCGTGTCGACACCAAGGCGCTCGACGGTCGCGATGAGCTCGGCGACATCAATCGGCTTGGACAGATAGTCGTCCATACCGGCTTCGAGGCAACGCTCGCGATCTCCCTGCATGGCGTGCGCCGTGAGCGCGACGATGGGGAGGCGCCTGGCGGTCGGGCTCTCACGGGCGCGGATCGCCTGGGTCGCCTCGAACCCGCTCATCTCGGGCATCTGCACGTCCATGAGCACGACGTCGAATCTGCGCGCTGCGGCCATCCGAATCGACGCGACGGCCTCACGGCCGTTCTCTACCGCTTTCACCGTGTGACCGCGCTTCCTGAGCAGGGTCGTGACCAGCTTGCGGTTCACGGGATTGTCTTCGGCCACCAGGATGCGAAGTGGCTGGCGCGGTGCCTGCGCCGCGACGTGTGTGGCTGAGCGGGCGCGCTCGTGGCGGGTCGACACGCCGAAGAGGGTGGCGAGCGTATCGAGCAGGTCCGAGTGTTTCACGGGCTTGGTGAGATAGGCGTCAACGCCAAGTCGGCGGCACCGCTCCGGATCTCCGGACCGCGCGAGTGAGGTCAGGAGGACGATCGGGGTGTGGCGCACTTGCTGGTCGTGCTTGATCTGTCGGGCGAGCGTGAAGCCATCGACGGTGGGCATCTGGCAGTCGGAGATCACCACGTGAAATCGGTCGTCGGTCGGCGAGGCCTCTCGGAGTGTGGCCATCGCGGATCGGGCATCGCTGACGGCGTGTGGCTTCATGTGCCAGCTTGCGAGCATCTCCCCGAGGATGCGCCGGTTGGTCGCGTTGTCGTCGACGACGAGGACCCGCAGCCCGTCGAGCGCTCTCGGTCGCGGCGAAATCGGCCCGATCGCAGCGGCCGTGGGCCGCTCGAACGCTGCGGTGAAATGGAAGGTACTGCCGCGGCCCACCTCGCTCTCGACCCACATGCGCCCACCCATCAGCTCGACGAGCCGGAGCGCGATCGCGAGGCCGAGTCCGGTGCCGCCGTAGCGCCGCGTCGTGGAGCTGTCTGCCTGGGTGAACGCGTGGAAGATCTGCTGCTGCTTCTCGAGTGGAATGCCGATTCCGGTGTCGCTGACACTGAAGTGCAGCGTGATGCGGGGCCCGTCGGCGTCCTCCACGTTCACGCGGAGCACGACCTCACCCTCGGTCGTGAACTTGATCGCGTTGCCCAGAACATTCAGCAGCACCTGGCGGAGACGTCCGGCATCGCCGACGAGCGCGTCGGGTGCGTCGGGGTTGACGTCGCAGGCGAGCTCGATGCCCTTTTCCGCCGCGCGGATCGCGAGGGCCTTCGCCGCGTCGCCCACGGTTTCACGAAGCTCGAGCTCGGCTTGATCCAGCACGAGTCGACGCGCCTCGATCTTCGAGAAATCCAGGATGTCGCTGACGATCGCCAGCAGCGACTCGGACGACGACTTCACCGTCGTCAAGTAGTCCTGCTGTTCGGCCGAGAGACGGGTCTGGAGCGCGAGGGTCGTCATGCCGAGAATGGCGTTGAGCGGCGTCCGGATCTCGTGGCTCATGTTCGCCAGAAACGCGCTCTTCGTCTGGGTTGCGTCTTCCGCGCGCCGTTTCGCGATTTCCAGCTCCTTGACGAGCTGCGCCAGCCGCGACGCCTGGTCTTCGAGCTCGCGATGCGTGGCCTGGAGATCGCGGGCATCGCGCGCCATCGTCTCTTCAGCCGCTTTTCGCTCGGTGATGTCACGCGCGGCGGCATAGATGACCTGCTGCTCGGGAATTGGTGCCGCTGCCCAGAGCAGCCAGCGCAGCGTCCCGTCCTTGTGCCAGTAGCGATTCTCGAAGTAGACGACTTCCTTCCCCTCGGCCAGCCTTTTCGCCTCGGCGAGGGTCGCCTCGCGATCGTCCGGATGGACGAGTTCTATGTACGGCCGCGACAGCAAGTCGGATTCGGTGTAGCCGAGGACACGATGCCACGCCGCGCTGACGCGTTTGAAGAGACCGTCAAACCCAGCGATGCACAACATGTCGAGCGACAGCGTGAAAAACCGGTCGCGCTCCTCCTGTGCGCGGCGCCGATCAATGAACATGCCGATCTGGTTGCCTACCGTCGACAGCATCGAGAGCAGGTCAGCGTCAGGTTCACGGATTTCTCTGCTGAAGAACTCCATGACGCTGAGGACTTCGCCGCGCAGCAGGACGGGAAAGCCAAAAGCGGCGTGGAGGCCTTCACGAGCGGCTATGGTTGCCCGGGGGAAATTCGAGTCGTGAACGACGTCAGGGATCCAGGCGGGCTCGCCGCTGGCCCAGACGCGGCCCGGAAGGCCGGCGCCGCGCACGAACGCCATGCTGCGGCTGATCGCGTCAAATTCGTGAAACTGCACCAGCGGAGAGTTCCAGATTTCGGCGCAGCGGAGCACGTCTGCCTCGCGGTCGATCGTCCAGAGCGCTCCGTGTTCCCATCCGAGCGCGTCGCAGATGGCCTCGAGTATTTTCGGGGCTGCCTCGTCTATCGTCGTCGCGTCGAGAAGGGCGCGTGCCGCCACATACTCGGCGGTGAGTCGCCGCTCTGGAGGTCGGCCGCTAAGCGTTCGCCCCTGGGATGCCATTGGCCGCAACGTTCGGCATTATAAGTCGGTAGCTCGAGGCGGCGCGGCGCTTCAAACCGCGGCCCGAATCAGACCCGGATTGGAAGCTGAGGAACTAGTGACAGCTAGCCCGCGGTGTGATGCAAGGGGGCAAAGCTGCGAACGGCGAGGTCCTCCGACTCGAACGTCTCGAAAACCGTGAGCAGGTGTGCGATTTTGATCACTCGACGGACGCGATACGACAGGCGCAGCAACTTGAGGTCTCCGCCGCGTTTCCGCAGGGTCACGAACTTGGCGACAATGGCGCCTACGCCCGCGCTGTCGATGTAGCCGACGCCCTGGAGATTGAGGATGATCTGGATTCGACCTTGCCCAATCAGGAGGTCGATGTGCTCGACAATGGACGCGTCGCCTTCGTCGAACACCAGCCGACCGCGAAGATCGAGGATCGTGACGTCGCCGAGTCGGCGTTCGGAGATCTTGATGCGCGGCGCCATGGACTGACCTCTGCTTTCCGGCGCTGCCCTGCGTGCGCCGGCGGACATGCGCGCGCCTTTGATTATAGGCTTCTGGAGGTCGCGCGGTCTCAGGCCCGATAATGCTGAGCTAGCCCGGTGCCGACGGCTCGATCGAGAGTCGTTGGCGGTGCGTGACATGGCAAACAACTCGTGGAGGCGCCAACCCGTGCCGACACTATCCCGCCGCGCTTGGCTGACGAGCACGCTCGGGCTGATGGCCGCCGGCTGCGCTCCACGTCAACGAGGGAGCGCTCTATCGCCGGCGTCAACGACCGAGAGCGTGATCGAGACCGTGACGGGGCCCGTCAGGGCGGACACGCTCGGGCTGACGCTGATGCACGAGCACGTGCTCGTGGACTTCATCGGCGCTTCCGAGGTCAGTCGATCGCGATACGACGCGAATGTCGTCTTTCGGACGGTGCTGCCGTACCTGCAGCAGGTACGGCAGCTTGGCTGCGATGCGATCGTCGAGTGCACGCCCGCCTTTCTCGGTCGGGATCCGCAGCTCTTGACGCGGTTGTCGGAAGCATCCGGCATACACATCCTGTCAAATACCGGGTACTACGGCGCTGCGAAAGACAGGCATGTGCCGGCGTTTGCCTTCACCGAGACAGCCGAGCAGCTTGCCGCCCGCTGGCGTCGTGAGGCCGAGCACGGTATGGACGGCACGCCGATCAAGCCGGCGTTCATGAAGATCGGCGTCGACGACGCGCCGCTGTCGGCCATCGATGCGAAGCTGGTTCGCGCTGCCGCGATCACTCACCGGCAGACGGGCCTGCCAATCGCCTCGCACACCGGCACAGGCGCGGCGGCGATGGACGAGCTCGATTTGCTCGAGGCGGCAGCCGTGCCGTTGTCGGCGTTCATCTGGGTCCATGCGCAATCCGAGCGGGACGACAGTTTCCACGCCCGGGCGGCGCGCCGCGGAGCATGGGTGGAGTTCGACGGCATCAGCCCGGCGAGTCTCGCACGTCATGTGGATCTCTGTCAGCGCATGAAGACCCAACAGCTGCTCGACCACGTGCTGGTGTCGCACGACGCCGGGTGGTATCACGTCGGCGAACCCGGAGGCGGCCAGTTCCGCCCGTACACCACACTCTTCACGGACTTCATTCCAGGACTGAAGAGTGCAGGATTCTCTGATGCGGAGGTTCACCGGCTGCTTGTCGAGAACCCTCGCCGCGCACTGGTGCGTCAGTAGTCGCGATCCAAGACTAGAAGTCATCTCACTCATGGCTTGTGTTTCGGTCGGGACGTGGTCGAGGACCGAGCCAACCGCGCGGTTTGCACCGTCCAAGAGCCTTTCACCGCAGAGGAGCAGAGGCCGCGGAGCCATTGACACTGCGAATCTGCTTGCGCCGCGCTTCGCGCGGCGCAAGCAGCGGTGACGCGAATGGGTTCTCTGCGTCCCCAGCGCACTCAGCGGAGAAGGGCTTTTGGGCACTGCAACGTCGCCGAGGCTAGGGCCGCTCAGCCACGAACACTTCGTGCGATCCGGGTTCCAGCTCGGAATGTTCAAATGGGACGATGCGCGCCTCGAACCCCGCCTCCGACAGCAGGCGCAGCCAGTCGGCACGGCGGAACAGACCCTCGACGTGCCGGTCGTGTTCGACGCGCACGGCGCCGTCCGGTGTGCGCAGCAGGTAGGCATAGTCGACCAGGTACGTCGTGTCTGCGGGATCGGGATCCCACGTCCACTGCAGATACCTGAGCCCGTGCGTCTGACCGTCAGTACCACCATGGCCTCCATGATCGGTGGACGGCACGAAGTTCTCCCGGACGTGGTCGGGTGCGAAGAGCGCCGCGCCGCCGGGCCGGCAGTGCACGAACGCCGTTTCGATCGCCAAGCACAGATCGGTGTCGGTCGTCATATAGCACACGGCATCGTGGACGAAGACAGCGTCGAACTGCCGTGCCAGTCTCACCGTCCGCATGTCGCCCTCGACGTGCTCGCACTCCGGATTCAGCGCGCGGCTGACCGCCCGCATCCCGGCCGAGGGTTCTACGAGCACCATGTCGAAGCGGGCCTTGAGGTGCGACGCATTGTTCCCACCGCCGCTGCCGAGCTCGAGCACCGTGCGGGGAGGACGGTCACACGCGGCCGCGAGGGCATCCCCGTAGAAGGCGGCTTCTTCTGCGTAGTCCGCTGGCGCCGACAGAAGCGGCCACCATGACGCGAGCTCTTCGTACATTCTGGGCATGCCGTGATCCTCTCGGGTCCTCGATCCAGGACTTAGTCTGGCGCCTGTTGGAGTCGAATGGTAGTCTCCCCTGACACGACGAAGAACTCTCCGGCGAAACAGCTGGCCCGCCAATGGAAGAGGGCCATGAGTCGCTCGCTACAAGGAGGTACTCGTGGAAATCTCTCACGGAACGAGAAACGCGTCCGACGCCGACGAGCGTCGCGCCGAATTCACGCGGCGGCGTGCCGTCGGGGCCTTGCTGCAATGCGCAGTCCTCGCGCACCCGGTCAGCCACCATGTCCTGGCGCTTGGGCTCACGGGCACACAGACCGACACACAGCCGCTGCTGGCCGCGGTCCGACGCCTGGTCGACGCGATGGCGTTCCTGGGCGAGCCGTTCAGCGACGCCGACCGAGCCAGGCTCGAGGCGGCCGGCAGCCTGACCGCGGCGCCTGATGTCGTCGCGGAGATCGAGCGTGTCCTCGACCCGCGCTGTCTGGTGGCCGTCCGGATCAATCCAGAGAGCCGGGTCTCGGTCGAACGCGCCACGGCACCGGCGCAACTGGTCGAGCAGGGATGGCGGGCGTTCCTGATGAAGGTGCGGAACGAGGCGGGCGTGACGGGTGTCCTGGCCGCCGAAAGCCCGCAGGCCAGGCCCGTCTACCGCGCTGGGACCGGGTCGCCTCTCGCGCCTCAATCGGTCTTGCCGGCGGACATCGCCGACCGCTGGCTCGCACTCACGACCTACGGCGCAAAGCCGATGGAGCCGCAGCTCTCCGGCGTCGCCCTCGAGTACCGAATCGTGCTCCTGTACAGCCGCGATCGCGGGCGCCGCGAGGCGCAGATCGGCGCCACGGTCGGGGCCGGGACACCAGATATCGGCTTCCGCAACCGGACTGCCGTGCTCTTCGAGATTGCGCCGTCGCGCGACGTGACGTTGCGCGTGCGCGACGAGACCGGCCGGCCGACGATGGCCTCCTTCCTCATCCAGGACAAGGTGGGTCGCGTTTACCCCGCACGCTCGAAGCGCCTCGCACCGGACTTCTTCTTTCAGGACCAGATCTACCGCTCCGACGGCGAGACCGTGCGTCTTCCGGACGGCGAGTTCACGGTCACTTGCGGGCGGGGCCCGGAATACGTTCCCGAGACGCGCCCCGTCACGATTGGCAGTTCGAACGCCTCGCTCGACGTCGCCCTGCGGCGCTGGATCGATCCCGCCAGCCAGGGCTGGTATTCCGGTGACCATCACATCCACGCGGCAGGGTGCAGCCACTACGAGAGTCCCACCGAAGGCGTGCGGCCGGAAGACATGATGCGCCACGTCCTCGGCGAGGCGCTCAGCGTCGCATCAGTGTTGAACTGGGGACCCAGCTACTACCATCAGCGTCAGTTCTTCGAAGGCAAGGACCACAAGCTCTCCACCGCGTCCACACTGCTGCGCTACGACCTCGAGGTATCAGGGTTTCCGTCGAGCCACTGTGGGCACCTCGTCCTGCTTCGTTTGCGGGACCAGGATTACCCCGACGCACGGCAGATCGAAGACTGGCCGGTGTGGGATCTTCCGATCCTCAAGTGGGCGAAAGCGCAGGGAGCGGTCACAGGCTTTGCGCACTCCGGACTCGGTCTGCAGGTGAAATCTCGCGAGTTGCCCAACTACGAGATGCCGAACTTCGACGGGATCGGTGCCAACGAGTACATCATGGACGTGACCCATGACGTCGTGGATTTCATCTCGACCGCGGACACGCCGTTCGTCTACGAGCTGAACATCTGGTACCACGCGCTCAACTGTGGATTTCGGACCCGGGTCAGCGGTGAGACGGACTTCCCCTGCATCACTGACGATCGCGTGGGAGGCGGCCGCTCGTACGTGCATCTCCCACAGGGACTGACCTACGACGCCTGGTGTGAAGGCGTGCGCGAGGGCCGGTCTTACGTATCGGATGGATTCAGCCATCTGATGGATTTCGCGGCCGATGGACTCGAGGCCGGCACACGCGGGAGCGAACTGCGACTCGAGCGGCCAGCGAGGGTGCGAGCGACCGCGCGTGTCGCGTGCCTGCTCCCTGCAAGGCCGGTCCGCGACATCGCGCCCGACTCTCCATCCAGGCCGGCATGGAGTCCGGAATACGCGCGCGTTGCGGAATCGCGCGACATCACGGTCGAGATGGTCGTCAACGGACGGCCGGTCGCGACCAGGCGGGTGGTGGCCGACGGCGCGCTGCGCGATGTGGCGTTCGACGTTGCCGTCGAACGGAGCAGCTGGATCGCCCTGCGCATCCTCGGCTCTGCGCACACGAATCCGATCTTCATCGTCGTCAACGAACGCCCGATTCGAGCGTCTCGGCGGAGCGCCGCCTGGTGCCTGCAGGCGGTCGATCAGTGCTGGTCCCAGAAGTCCCGCCGCATCGGCGGCGGCGCCCGAGAGGCGGCGCAGCGCGCCTACGATCACGCGCGCGGTCGTTATCGGCAGATCCTGTCGGAGTGCGAGGTCGATTAGGGCAGGTCGGCGACATCCGTCGGCTCGACCGTAGCTCAGGTTTAGGGCCGAGCCGGTTTCCTCCCGGTTCGCGCCTTACAGCACGGAGGTCGTATGCCGATTGCTGGCTCGGGCAGGCCCGTGGACGCGAGCGTCATGGCCCAATCGCCCCCTGCGCTACAGAACACGCACTGGTCCTGCAGAGTCTGGGGACACCACGTCGACAACCACACGTTCCGGCGAAGCCAGAGTCAGGTACGCACATGCCGCTGCGGCGAGGCCTATCTGCGGACCGACGGCTCCTGCACCCGCGTGCGGCACACCCTTTCGTGTTTTCTCGGCCACCACACCTACGTGCGCATGGCCGATCGAGACCGGCATCACGAGTATGTCTGCGTCCAGTGCGGGCACCCGCTCGTGTTTGCGGCGGATAGGGATCCGTACGCCGCCGATCGTCAGTTCAAGAAGAAAGTCCGCTACCTCTGCGGGCTGTTCGGCCACCGTGTGCACCGCGTCACCGCGCGCGACGGACTTGTCGAGCACGCGTGCCACTGCGGCCATTCGTTTCTCAAGAACGAGCGCGAGATGGACGTCATTCGTCATCCGATGGTCTGCGTTGTCGCCGGCCATTTCGTACGCTACGTCGCGTCCCGCGCTGGATACTCGGAGTACGTCTGCCGCAATTGCGGACACCCGTTCTGCTTCGCCGATCCGGAGGGCCACTGAGCTCGGGGACCACCGCGGGGCGCGCTCGCGTGCTGGGCCTTGTCGCAGCTGAGACGCTGTTCCTGTGGATGTTTCTTGCTGCGGATCCGCTGGAACAACTCGCCGCGGCTGGTGCCTTGGGTGGCGATGCGCGGACAGAAGAGGCGGCGTTCGCCCTGGCCGCCGCCTGGCGGCATGGGATGGCTGGCAACTCGCCGCTGTATCTGCCGGGTTTCTTTGCCGTCGCGCTGGCCGCCTGGGTGTTTTCGGAAGGAGCGGAGAGGCGCACTGCCTGGACGTTCGCGCTGGGGCTGCTCGGTGCGTTCGTAATGGCCTGTGCTGCCGCGCCACTCGGGACGTGGCATGTGCTCTCGGTCTTTCACGCCGAAACTGGCGCCACCACGAACGGGCCCCTGCCGTTTGCGAGCCCTCACGCGATGCTGGCCGGCATCTACACCCTCTTGACGTGGACCACCTTCGTCGTCGGGTCACGCGTTGCGCTCGAGCGACGATCTCTCTGGCCGTTGCTTCCAGCGCCTGTGTTGACGGCGGGCCTGGTCGCACTGCGACCGTGGACGGTGGACGAGTTCGCGACGACCTGGTGGATCAGGGCGGGGCAGGGTGACCTCGTCGCATTGCTATCGGGCGCCATGATCCCTCTGCTCGCGGGTTATCTCGTCCGTCGTTCGAGCCTATCTCGCCATTCCAACAAGGTAGTGTCGGATTCGCATGTCCCCACCGGGCATCGTGCTCGAATCTACTAGAAGCTATCTCATAAACGGTATCGGTGTTGTCGGCGGAGCCTCACTCTGCGCGCGCGGGAGCGGACCCGGCCGGTCGTCTCCGGCCTCCCGCTTCGCGGCGCGGAAAAACGCCCCTCCGCGGCGTGTCCTGGCGCTGCCGGCGGCGGCTGGGGTGATCCGCACGACAGCCGGAATCGGTTGGACCGCCGGGGCGCGCCGATCGGTGGTGGCGAATCCGCGCCGCCGCCGGACGGGACCGCTCCGGGCCGTTTTAGACAATATGCGCGTGTCGCGCCGCTCAAGGTCGGCCGGATCCGACCGGCCGGGTCCGCTGGTGGCGCGACCCCCGCAGGCCGCCGCCGACGCACACGACGGGCACCGTCATCCGCTCGCGCGGCGTTCCCTCGCCGTGTCGGACTGGTCGGATCGGACCGACCTTGAGCGGCCCTCGGTGAGACACAGATACCTCGCCTGGGACAGCACGAAACGGTGTTTGTGAGACGGGCCACCACTAGTGCGTCCAGATCGCACGTAGAGCCCCTCTGAGCGGTTGGGTCAGCCAGCCGCCGCCGGCGACGAGTCCTGCCGTGGCGCCGACGATGGCGTAGAATCCCGGCGCATTCCTGCCGGCGATGAGGCCGAGAACCGCCAGCGCGCTCAGAGAGCCCGCGGCCAGACAAGGGAGCTCGCGCGGTGCGTACCTGGCGATTGTTTCCCGGGCGTGCCACCCCGGGGCGTCGCGCTCGACGTCGCGACGCAGGCAGGACAACGCGATCGCCAGCATCAGCAGCGCGACGAGATGCGTGAGTGGCGGCACCCGTTCCACGAGGAGCGCGCCCATCAGGAACCGGGTTGGGTGGGTGATGCTGTTGAAGACCAGATCGACGTACCTCAGGTTGCGGCCAACAAGCGAATAGAACAGGTTGAACCCCAGTACCGCAACGAAGCAGGCAACGACCGTCACGTCGAACAGCACGAAGCCGAGCGCCAGACCGGCGGCGGTGAGCAGGAGAGCGAAGACCCCCGCAGCTTGAACCGAGACCTCACCAGACGCGACCGGCCGCCGGCGCTTGCGCGGGTGTTGTGCGTCGGCCGTCCGGTCGGCGATGTCGTTGAATGTGTAAATGCCGCCGTACAACAGCACGTTGAAACAGATGTAGAGGAGCAGGAGCTTCAGACCAAGCGTCCTCTCGATGCGCGGTGCAAACAGCAGCGCTCCGCAGAGGACGCTCACGAAGGTGACGTGATACCTGAACTTGATGAGCGTGAGCCAGAGGGTCACGTCTGGAATGTGCAGAAGGGACACCGTTCGGCTCAGTCGCCTCATGCTAACAGTTCGAGTGTCTTGCCATCCCGCATGCCCCGAAAGTACTTATCGAGCAGGCGGTCGAACACGGAGCCCGGAGGCGAGACGGACGCGAAGAGGGTCGCGCACGATCTCAGCTTGAGGTCGTCGGGCGAACCGAAGATCTCCGTCGCTCCTCGACCCTCGACACCGACGGCGGCCTCCGCGCATTTCAGCAGCCTCGGTCCGAGGACGGGGTGCTCGAGGTACGCCCTCGCCTCCTCCACACTCTTGATCGCGTAATGCTGCGAGGTCGAACTGAACGCCAGACCTGCGAATTGCGGAAAGATGTACCACATCCAATGCGTGCGTTTCTGGCCATTGGTGATTTCCGACAGCGCTCGCTCGTAGTCGTCTTGCTGCGCACGCACGAACCGGCTCAGGTCGTAGAGGTCGCCACTGTCGTGAACGTCGTTGGACATGCGCGGTGGATCCTCGCGTCGCGCGGCGGCCGGTGAGCATGCCAAGACGTTTTGACGCTCGCATGATTCCGCCCGCCGATAGACAGGCCGAGTATAGCCGGAGGCGCGTGGCAGGGCTCATGGCCGGGCCCGTCGTGTCGGGAAGGACCCAGTCGAACCGAGTTAGAATCCACACCGCGGCGTCGTGATCGGACCCGGGGAGGTGATGGACATGCAGACCTGCGTTGCGGGGTTGAAGCACCCGTGAGCAGCCTGCGCGGAGTCCTCGGCTGGACGGGCGTGATGGTGTTCGTCGCAGCGGTGATGGCGCTGGCAGCCTTTCCTCTGCACCGCGGGAAGCCCACGGCCCGCCAGATTCGGCAGAGGCTCTTGCTGGAGCTCCGGCCGGTCGCACTTCAGAACTGCACGCTCGAGCGGATTGGCAGCGCGTACGACGGCGGCTATCTGATGTGCGGCAACCTGCTGGGCAATATTCAGTCGGCGTACTCCTATGGCATCGGACCGGCGGACGATTGGGGATGCGAGATCTCGCAGCGCCATGGCGTCGCAGTTCATCAGTACGATTGCTTCAACCCGCCGCAGGTGGAGTGTGTCGGCGGGCGGCCCGTATTCCACGACGAGTGCATCGGCCCCGCCAGGGACATGATCGAGTCGCGGGTCTTCGACACCTTGGCGCAACAGATATTCAAGAACGGCGATACAGGCAAGACGCTTGTCGTGAAGATTGATGTCGAGGGGGCCGAGCTCGAGTCATTGCTGGCGACTCCCGACCGCGTGCTCGAGCGCCTGGACCAGTTAGCGATGGAGATCCACGGCGTCGACGCGCAATTTCTCGAGCTGGTGCGGAAGTTGAAGCGCACGTTTCACCTCGTGCATCTCCACTACAACAATCAGGCGTGTTCACCGAGACTCAGACCCTTGCCTGCCTGGGCCTATCAGGTGCTCTTTGTGAACAAAAGGATCGGGGTCCGTGATCCCAGCACGCCTGCGCCGACATTGCCGCATCCGCTGGATGCTCCGGACAACCCATTGGTGGGGGACTGCCTGTCGTTTGAGGTTCCGCCGCGAAAGCCATCAACCCAGTTCCCTGACACGCCGTGGGCGCGCCGGGAAAACTGAGGCGGAGGCGCCGTCGAAGGCGCAACGCCCCGCGGCCATCTCGCGGAGTGGCGCTCGAGCTGGTCCCTGGGGGGATATACTCGCGGTGCCCATGTCACTCACCACGGGTTCCAGTTCGGTCCGTATGAAATTGTCTCGGCGCTCGGCGCCGGTGGAATGGGAGAGGTGTATCGCGCGCGCGACTCGATGCTTGATCGCAGGCATTGAGTCCGGAAGGTGTCGGTCCGGTCGCCGACAGTTTTGAGCGCCAGGGGGTCAGATGAAACGCTTGAAAGGCCTCGTCCCACCGTCAAGTCAGGGCGGGAAGTAAGGACCGAGGACTCGACGTGGGCTCGGTACGGCCAGTTCCGCTTTCGACGGGGGGCCCCGGCGTCATCCGCCCCGCGAGGTCCGGCGACGAGCCTGGTGCGTATCACGTCTGCCTCAAGACGGGAGACCATGGGCAGGACGGAGAGGCGTACTATCAGGAGGATCCCGACGCGCTCGGTCGCATCTATGTCGGCCCTTACCTGGCCTTCGAACCGGACCTGAGCCTCATCCTCGAAGACGAACAGGGCATCTGTGGCTATGCCCTGGGCGCCTTCGCGTCTCGCGTTTTCTACGCACGCTACGAGACCGAGTGGCGGCCGAATCTGCGCGCGCGTTTTCCCGCGCCGGAAGGCGATCCGAGCCTCTGGACCCGGGTGCAACAGGTGCATCAGTCCTACCACTACCCTGACTATTTCTGCCCCGAGCCCTACGAGGCGTATCCTTCCCACCTGCACATTGATTTGTTGCCGCGCGCACAGGGTCGCGGCTACGGTCGACGCATGCTCGAACAGATCATGGAGACGCTTGCGCGCCGCGGCTCTCCTGGCGCACATCTTGGGGTGAGTACATTGAACTCGCGCGCGTTCGGCTTTTACCAGCGTCTGGGTTTTCGAGAGCTCGTCCGCGTCGGATCCAGGAAGGACGGATGCATTTACATGGGCATCAGCCTGACGTGATGCTCGCTCTTTTCGGTGGAACACCAGTTCGCACCAGGCCATTCCAGTCCTGGCCGATCTTCGGCGAGGCGGAGGAAGCGCGGCTCCTCCGCACGCTGCGCAGCGGCAGATGGGCCCGGTTGCACGGGCAGGAGGTTTCCGAGTTCGAGCAACGGTTCGCCTCGATGCACGGCTGCACGCACGGCATCGGCGTCGTGAACGGCACGGTCTCCCTGCGCATCGCGCTCCTCGCCGCAGGCATCCGCGCCGAGGACGAGGTCATCGTTCCACCCTACACGTTCATCTCGACCGCCTCGGCGGTAATCGAAGCCAATGCGATCCCGGTGTTCGCGGACATCGACCTGAACACCTTCAACCTGGATCCCACGGCGGTGGAGGCGGCGATTACGTCCCGGACCCAAGCGATCATCCCCGTTCATTTCGCCGGCCAGCCGGCCGACATGGCGGCGCTCATGGCCATCGCGCGGACGCGCAACCTGGTGGTGATCGAGGATGCCGCACACGCGCACGGGGCGGGCTACCAGGGTCGTCCCGCCGGTTCCATCGGACACCTGGCGTCGTTCTCTTTCCAGTCGAGCAAGAACATGACGGCTGGGGAGGGCGGCATCATCACCACGAACGACGACAGGCTCGCCGCGGCGTGTCGCTCGATTCAGAATTGCGGACGCGCTCCGGATGGCCTGTGGTACGAGCACCACGTCGTGTCGGGCAACTATCGTCTGGGAGAGTTCCAGGGCGCCATTCTCAACGCGCAACTGGACCGGCTGGACGAGCAGACCCGAACCCGCGACGCGAATGGCCGGCATCTCGCGTCCCGGATCGCTGCGCTGCCGGGCCTCTACCCGCAGGCACGCCCTGCTGATTGCACGAGGCACAGCTATCACCTGTTCATGCTGCGTATCGACGCCGCCGCGTTTGGCGCGCCACGCGCGGCGGTGCTCAAGGCACTCGCGGCCGAGGGCATCCCGTGCTCCAGCGGCTACGGGTTTTCTCTGCCGCACCAGCCGCTGTTCCAAAACAAGGCGTTCGGTCCATTCCTGCCAGGCGCCTCCGCCAGACTGGACTACCGGGAGACTCGCTGCCCGGCGAGCGACCTCATCTGCCGCGAGCAATGCGTCTGGCTCGAACAGAACCTGCTGCTCGGTTCGAGCGCGGACACCGACGACATCGCCTGCGCCTTTGAGAAGGTGTACGAACATCGCGACGCGCTGAGCCGCGGCGGTGTTGCAGTCCGGTGAGCAGGGTGAACCAGCCGGCCCTGCTGAACAGGCGTTTCGTCGCGGCCCTCACGGCGCTGACCGAAAGCGTGCACCTCTCAGCGATCAGGGCAGGGATGGTGTCGGTCGTGCCGCTGACGATCATCGGGGGGCTGTTCATGATCGTTTCGCATCTGCCGCTCAGCGGCTGGGACTTGCGAGTCGCGCCCTATCGCGAGTTGCTGCAGATCCCGGTAACCGCGACCTTCGGCTTGCTCGCGGTCGTCGCGTGCTTTTCCATCGCCTATGACCTCGGGCAACGCCTGAAGCAGGACGCGCTTGGGAGCGCGTCGATGGCGACCGTGACGTTTCTACTGATTCAGCTCGACGTGAACGGGCTGACGCTGGTGATGGACAACCTGGGTTCGAAGGGGCTCTTCACCGCGATCCTCGTCGCGCTCGTCTCCGTGCACGTTCAGAAGTTCTTCACCGACCGAGAACTGGTCATCAGGATGCCGGCGGGGGTGCCGCCGATCGTGTCCCAATCGTTCGTCTCTCTCAACCCGCTCTTCTTTCTCCTCATCATCTTCTGGCTGGTCCGTTTCGTGGTGGGCGTGGACATCAACATGATTGTGCAGACCGCCTTCACGCCGCTGGTATTTGCCCTCAACACGCTGCCGGGGATTCTGGTGTATGCCTGCCTCGTCACGGTCTTGTGGTCCGTCGGCATCAATGGCGACAACGCCGTCGACGCCATCGTGGCGCCGATCTTTCTCCAGTATCTGTCAGCCAACGTTGCAGCAATGGCGGCGGGACAGCCTTTGCCGTATGTGACGGCCTACGGTTTCTTCACGACGTTTGTCAACGTGGGCGGGACCGGAGCCACGATTGCGCTGGCGCTCCTTCTGGTGAACTCCCCGGAGCCCGGCTTCCGAAAGATCAGCCGCATGTCGCTGCCGACCCAACTGTTCCAGATCAACGAGCCCATCTTCTTCGGTCTGCCCATCGTGCTGAACCCGATTTTCATGATCCCCTACATTCTGAACGCGCTGATCCTGACAACCGGCGGCTACCTGCTCATGCACTGGAGCATCATCCACAAACCGTTCGTCAACGTTCCGTGGACCACCCCCCCAATCATCGGGCACTATCTGGTGTCCGGCGGAGACTGGAGAGCCGCCGTCTGGGGCGCGGTGTCCATCGTGATTGCCATGCTGGTGTATTTACCGTTTGCCAGGGCGGCCGAACGGACGGGCCGAAGGCCACAACTCGATGACACGAAGACCACGATGACCACGAAGAACACCTGGTAAACATCTTCGTGATCTTCGCGAGCTTCCGCCTTCGCTAAGGCTCCGGCGGACCGCCATAGCTTTAGCGGAGGCTGGTCGCGATCCTCGTGAGTGATTCTCGTGACACGTTGATAGCAGTTGATGAAGCCGGTCTTTAGTAGGAGCCCAGCAATGCGGCAGTCACGTGGCTGGAGATACTTCTTCGCATGGACGATCTGTTCGTGCGCGATCCTGGCCGTCTGGGCAGAGGCACCGCAGCTGCGCACATACGGGCAGAAAACGCGCACGTTTCATTCGTCCGAAGAGTTTGCCCGAATGAGCGGCGGGAAGGTACGGATCGAGCGCCAGCTCGACCCTCAACAGCATGCGGCGCTGCGCCAGGCGCTCACGCAGGTGCCCACCACACAATTCACCGTCATCAGCGTCCAGTCACCGTCGGTCACGTGGATTGGCACACGACAGGGAGCCATTCGTCTCAGCCGCGACTATCAGGTGCGTGAGTACTTCGCCGGCGCACGCTGGCTCCCTGACGATCACGTCACCGGCATCGGCTTCGACTCTCAGGGGGGCAACGCGACCTGGATCGAAACACCGAAGGGCTTCGCGCGGATTGAAGACGTTCCGATGACGCTCGCCGACAAATCGCGCGTCTTCGTCGATCGTGTTCAGGCACGGCACAACCGGTGGGGGTTGACCGCCACCTCGCAGCTTCGCGTGCCGGGCGATCTGTCGACGAACCAGATGATGTCGAGCGACAACGATGGCTTGTGGACGGCGATGTACGTAGTGGCGGAATGCTTCCGTTACCGCGTCACCGGCGAGGCAGACGCCCGCGAGAATGCGCGGCGTGGAATGCAGGCGCTCGTTCGGCTCGAGGCAATCACGGGCAAGCCGGGATTCCCCGCGCGCTCGTTCGTCAAGGTCGGAGTCGACGCGCCACCAGGCGATGGAGAGTGGCACGACACGCCAGACAAGCAGTGGCGCTGGAAAGGCGACACCAGCTCCGATGAAATCGTCGGTCACTACTTCGTCTTTCCGGTGTACTACGACCTCGTTGCCGACGAAGAGGAGAAGCCGGGGCTGCGCGCTGCGATCGAACGCATCACGAATCACATCCTGGACAACAACTACCAGCTCGTTGACGTTGACGGTCAACGAACACGCTGGGGCTGGTGGGGACCCGAGGTTGTGTGGGAAGACCCGGACGAAACGGGCTTGCGAGCGCTGCACATTCTCTCCCATCTGCGCGTCGCGCTGCACATGACCGGCAAGTCGCAGTACCGAGCCAGGTACCAGGCGGCGTACGACGACCTCGTCAAGACCCACAAGTACCACTGGCTCACGCGGAATCAGAAGGTCATGGTTCCCGGCTCGATCAATCACTCGGACGATGAGCTGGCGTTTCTATCGTACTACCCGCTCCTGCGCTACGAGACAGATCCCGCACTGCTCGCGGTCTACAAGCAGAGTCTGGAGCGAAGCTGGCAGATCGAGCGGCCGGAACGCAATCCGCTCTGGAACTTCATCTACGCTGCTGGCACCGGGGCGCGGGAGTTCGACCGAGCCGAATCGCTTCGCACGCTGCGGGAGATTCCGATGGATCAGATCCAGTGGACGGTCCGGAACTCACACCGGCTGGATGTGCCGATCGATCCGCTGAGCGATCGCTTCAAACGTCGTCAGGCGCTGATCGTGCTGCCATACGACGAGCTGCCCATGTGGAAATGGAACGGCAATCCGTACAACCTGGACGGCGGGAACGACGGACGCAGCGAAGATGATGGCGGGTATTTTCTGCTGCCGTACTGGATGGGCCGGTATCACCAGTTGATTGGCGAGTAACCGAGCCCTCCGCCCTTTGCCCTCAGCCCCGATTCTGCAGCGTGCTTCTAGAACAGTCGCCGGTAGTCCGTGTAGTTGACTGGCACGCCGATGACCAGGCTGCGCCGGCGTTCGACCGCCTGTTTCGCGGCCGCTGCGAGCTCGGCGGGATTGCTGGTGCGCACACCCTCGACGCCGCACGCCTCCGCCATCTTCACCGTGTCGATCGGCCGGAAGTCCATGCGATACGGTTCGAGCTTTCTTCCCTCCTGCGCCAGCTTGATCAGCGAGTAGCTCCCGTCTTCGAGAACCACGGTGACCAACGGCGCGCCGACGCGCTCCGCAGTCTCCAGCTCCTGCGCGTTCATCGAAAAGCCTCCGTCACCCACGGCCGCGAGCACCGGTTGATCGGGTCGTGCGAGCTTCGCGCCGATGGCGGCGCTCAATCCATACGCCATCCCCGACAAGCCGTTCGACATCCAGAACGTTTCGGGCTGCCGGCTCGGCCAGAACTGGCCGAACAGATATTTGTGCGAGCCGACGTCGGTGGTAACGATCGTTTCCGGCGGCAGCGCCGCGGCCAGCGCCTGCACGACATCGCCCGGCCACATCGTGCCTGATGATCCGGAACGATCGTCGAGCATCCGGCGGCGCTTCTGCTGGAAGTCGCGGAACGGTGTCTCCCATTTGCGCGGCGCGCGCCGGGCCAGAAGCGCGTTGAGGATCTGCGCGTGATCGACGAGCTGCGTTCCAGACGGCACGATCCCGCCGACGTTGGCCGCTTCGAGGATCCAGCGAATCGGCAGCTCCGCATGCCAGGTCTTGTCGATTTCCACCGGGTCGAGGCCGAAGCCAATCAGCAGGTCGGCTGCCTTGAGCGCGTCACACAGCAAGCCGTCGGCGGCCATGCCGCTGACGACGCCCACGAAGTTGTCCGCGGTCTCGTCCACGATGCCTTTGATCTTGGGCGTCACCGCCACGGGCAACTCCCACTCGTGTACCCACCGGCGGATGCGCGTCGCGTTTGCCGGGTCGGTCCCGAGCCCGATCACCACCAACGGTCGCTGAGCCTTCGCGAGGAGATCGATCAGCTCGTTCGCCTTCTCGCGGGGATTGCCCCGGCGTGCGACTGCCGCTCCGGCGTTCAACGGGCCGGCAGGGCCCTTCGGATTCGCGCCGGCCGGCATCACCGCCGCCAGCGCCTCACGAGCGGACAACGTCAGGTAGGCCGCTCCAAACGGGCGGCTCATGCACTCGGCCAGCGCGCGCGGGACCACCGCGCCCACGTTGGCGCCTGTAATTTTCGACACGTACCTGGCGACCGGTCGATAGGCTTCATGGAGCGGCAGCAGTTGATGCGTGTGGCTCGCCGGAAAGTCGTCGGGGATTTGCGCCGAGATCGCGAGCAGCGGCTCCTGGTCCAGATACGCGCTGCTCAAGGGCAGCATCAGGTTGGCGGCGCCCGGACCCAAAGTGGTGAGCACCACGCCGGGCTGCCGGCGCAGCTTGCCGTACACCGCTGCCGCGATGCCGGCGTTGGACTCGTGCCGCATCAGGACGAAATCCACTCCCGCGCGGCGGAGCTCGTCGATCAGCCCGAGCACTTCGCCGCCCGGCAACCCGAAGACGCGGTCGATGCCGGCATCGGCGATGAGCCTGGCGGTCGCTGCAGCGGTCGTGACGGTCAATACATTGCCTCCCTTCAATCGCGGGCCATATATTACGCCGGACGCAATGGTCCCCAGCGTTTCCAGCGCCCCGCACGTGCCCGCCAGCAGCGTCGTCAAGCTGATTGGCCCGGGTCTGCTCGTCGCAGCGGCCGGCATCGGCGCCGGCGACATCGTGTCGGCCACGATGGCCGGCGCCGATCACGGCCTCGTGCTCCTGTGGGTGGTCGTGCTGGCCGCGTTTCTCAAGTGCTTTCTGAATGAAGGGATCGCGCGCTGGCAGCTCGCGACGAATACGACGGCCATCGAAGGATGGTCTCAGCACCTGCCGTGGTGGGTGCGCGTCTACTTCGCCTTCTATCTCGTCATCTGGACGGTGTCGGTCAGCGCCGCGCTCACGAGCGCGTCCGGGCTGGGGATTGCAAACCTCACGAACGGCGCGGTCCCCAGGTCGTGGGGCGCCGTGGCGCATTCGGCGATCGGCGGCGCATTGGTCCTGGTCGGCGGGTTCAAGGGCTTTGAGAAGGTCATGAAGGCGCTGATCGCCACCATGTTCTTCTCGATCGTCGCGTGCGCCGCGCTCACGTTCCACGATCCTGCCGCCGTGCTCCGGGGGCTGTTCGTCCCCGGGATTCCCCCCGGAGGCGGTTCATCCTTTCTTTCGGTCCTGGGCGGCATCGGCGGGTCGATCGCGATGCTCGCGTACAACTACTGGCTCCGCGAGGAGCAGATGGTAGGACCGAAGTGGCTCGGCTACGTGCGCGCCGACATCACCATCGCCTACGTCTTCACCGCGGTGTTCGGGATGTCGATCATGATCGTCGCGAACCAGGCGTTCCATGTGGCGGGCGTCCAGATCACGAACGCTCAGGCGGTGACGAAAATGTCGGAGACCCTCGGCGCCATCATCGGGCCGCTCGGCTTCTACACCTATTCCATCGGGTTCTGGGCGGCGGTGTTCGCGTCGCTGCTGGGCATCTGGCAGAGCATTCCGTACCTGTTCGCCGACTACTACGGTCTCATGCGGAAGTGGCCGCGTGAGCAGCGCGCGGCGTTGACCGCCGTGACGAGCACCCCTTACCGCGTGGCGCTGCTGTTCATCACCATCGTGCCGATTCCGTTCGCCTTCATTGATCAACCTCTCATCATCATCCGCACCTTCACCATCGTCGGCAGCCTGTTCATTCCGTTCCTGGCGGCCACACTGCTGTATCTGAACAACTTCCGCATCCCGCCGGACAGCGGCGTGCCGAAGAACTCCGTGCTCACCAACGTGGTGCTGGCGTTCGCGCTGATCCTGTTCGCGATTGTCGGGGCGTCGGAGGCAGGGCTTCTCAGGAAATAGACTGAAACTTAAAACCCAATACTTCAAAACATCCAGGCACAGACCGCCACGGCCGCGATTGCGGCCACGAGATCGCCGACGAGCGCGGCCGGGACGGCGTGCCGCGTCCGGCGGACGCCCACCGCGCCGAAGTAGACGGCCAGCACGTAAAACGTCGTTTCCGTCGAGCCGTACATCGTCGCGGCCGTGCGTGCGATCAGCGAGTCGGCTCCGTAGGTCTTCACCAGGTCCGTCGTGAACGCCAGCGATCCGCTTCCGGTCAGCGAGCGGAGAATCGTCAGTGGGATGAGCTCGGCCGGGAAGCCTGTGGCGGTCGCCAGGGGCCGCAGCGCCGCCGTCAACAGCTCCATCGCCCCCGAGCCGCGGAACATGCCGATGGCGACGAGTATCCCGACCAGGAACGGGATGATCTTCACGCCAACATCGAATCCCTCCTTCGCTCCCTCGATGAACACGTCGTAGACCTTGACCTTCCGAATCAGGCCCGCAAGCGGGATGAGGACGAGCAGCACCGGAATCGCCCACAGTGAGATCGCCTCGAGTGCGGCGCGGATCACGAGCCCGCCTCCGCCGGCGCGGCGGGCGCCTGCGCGTAGAACCGCTGGAGCAGTTTGGCCGTGATGACGGCAGCCAGCGTTCCGAGGAAGGTCGCGATAATGCACGTGGAGATGATCACCGTCGGGTTGAGCGAGCCCGCCGCGGCGAGGACGCCGATCATCGTGGCTGGAATGAGCTGGACGCCGGAGGTCGTCACGGCCATGAACGTGACCATGGAATTGGTGGCCGTGTCCTTGTCCGGGTTGAGCGCCTGGAGTTCCTCCATCGCCTTGATGCCCAGGGGCGTCGCGGCGTTGTTGAGGCCCAGCATGTTGGCTGCGAGTGCGACCACGATCGCCCCCGCTGCCGGATGCTCAGGCGGCACTTCAGGGAACATCCACCGCAGCAACGGCCGGAGGCCGCGTCCGACGATAGTGACCAGGCCGGCGGCTTCGGCGACGCGCATCATGCCGAGCCAGAGCGTCATGATCCCGACCAAGCCGATCGCGATCTGCACCGCGGTGGACGCGGACTCGACCGCACCTTTCGTGACCGCGTCCGCGGTGCCATTCACCGCCGCGACGACGAGGGCGATCGCCATCAAGCCGAACCAGATGTAGTTGAGCATGCCGCAGATGGTAGCGCAGCGGCCACGAGGAGGCCGAGCCTAACGCCGATTGAACGGAAGCCACGGAGTCCCGGCTAGTCTAAGAGTCCGTTCGGCCCGACGTCGACGACGACGAGTGGTGATCCTATCGGTGTTGTCCGTGCTGTCCGTGGTCTAGCAGGGTGCTGAAAAAGTAACTCGCGAGGGATCGACAACGTGATCGTCCCGTACTACCATGCTGCCGACTCTTCTGAAGGGAGCGACCGCATGCGTGGATCCGACGAGCAGACCAGTGG
>Ga0184612_10000087_pt1 | contig 41506 bp, 27 predicted proteins | sample PLM3_60_coex_FD_133163 | JGI IMG/M metagenome (GOLD analysis project Ga0184612, IMG submission 133163) | Groundwater sediment microbial communities from an aquifer in East River, Colorado, USA - PLM3_60_coex | ecosystem: Environmental > Terrestrial > Soil > Riparian zone | place: USA: East... | reverse complement strand
GCCACCTGTGGAGCCGGCGTGAACGCAGGCGTCGCAGGCGTCGTGCTGTCGAGCAAAGAATGAAACGCATGCTGACACGCCGCACAGAGATCTCCAGCTTCAGCAGGTGCCCCACAGCTCTCGCAGCAAGCGACGGGGGGAGTGGCATCGGGAGCCGCTTCAACCGGAAGTGCCGCGGCGACTGGGACTATTGGAGCCGCTTCAACCGGAAGTGCCGCGGCGACTGGGACTATTGGAGCCGCTTCAACCGGAAGTGCCGCGGCGACTGGGAATGTTGGAGCCGCTTCAATCGGAAGTGCCGCGGCGACTGGGAATGTTGGAGCCGCTTCAACCGGCACGGGTGCGGCGACAGAAACCGCGGGGGCCGGCTCAACGGGCGCGACTCCCGCGAAATGCGCTTCGAGGATCGGATCAACGGCCGGACGGGTAACTACGTGAATGACAGGAACGGGCTCAACGGGCGCGTGTGCGGCTACGTGAACCGTGGGGACCGGATCAGCAAAAGGCTCTGCGGCGAAGTGAACGCCAATGAGACGATCGACACCTTCGACCGGTGTGTGCGCGCGATGATCGAACGCCGGCACGGCCAGTGCGGTCTCGAGGGCCTTCCTTTCTTGTAGAGACAATTTGCGGCCGCAGCATTCGCAATAGTGGCCTGGAGTCAGCGGATCCGTCTTGCATTCGTCGCAGCGCACGATACCTCCCCGGGCGTTGGTTTGAGAGCCCCCGGCTCGAATTGGCAAGGGCCCTGCCAACGCTACGCGATTGCATTGCGCTGTTTTGTTAGGGATTCTGGCTCGTCGTACGGTCAAACGGCGGACGGCGGACAAATAACGTCACTCGCGGGTGCCGTTAAGTGGCACTCGGCTATCCGCGGCGTCCGGTCGAAGGCGAACTACTGAATCACGACGTAGCGCCAGAGGCGCGCCGTTTCCCTGGCGTCCACGTACTTGCCAATCTCCTTTTCGAACTGCTCCTTCGTCTTCCAGGGACGGTACTCCTTGAACTCGCGGACCATGCGGGCACCCGCGCCCGGGATGCTCAGGATGTCTTCGTCGGTAGCGGTATTCAGGTTCACGGGAATGAACACGTACTGCTTCAGGCGATCGGTTTCGGTCTGCCCGACATACTTGCTGATCTCCTTGTCGAACTGCGCCCACGTCTTCCACGGGCGGTACTCGGCGAACTCCCGGACCATGCGCTTCCCCGCGCCAGGAATCAGGAGGATCTCTTCCGGTGTCCCCGTGTTGAGGTTCACGTGGATGAACGTCTTGCCATACAACTCCGTGAGTTGCGCTGGCGTGAGCGATTGGCTCATCAGGAACGAGTTCAGCTCCACGACGCTCCCGAACGGACGCTTCTCGAGCAGTCCCTTCACGATGGCTGGCGTCATGTGCGGCAGCGCCAGCAGGTCCTTTTCGACAGCGGTATTGGCGTCGAGAATGGCGCCCTTCCCCACCTGGCCGTTCAGGGCCGAGCCGAAGCTGAAGACAAGGGCCACCAAGGCGGCCACAATCCGTACTGAACAGCACCGAGTCATATGAACGCTCCTGTTGCGGTTACGAGCTCCGAGAAAGGGACGAACCGTCGAGACGAAACGCGCACGCGAGCCCGAGCAGGCCGAGCAGCGCCATGTTTCCTGGCGCAAGCGCCGGAGGGGCTTTGGCCTGGATCACGCTCGAGAACAGGGCCAGCCCGCTCAAGGAGGGATCCATCTCGAGCTTGAACTCCATGTTGGCCCGGTAGTGGAGCACCGCGCCGGTTGCGCCGCTCAACATCAGCAGCACCATCGCGCCTCGAAACAACCGGATCGCCGGCGCCCGCGCGCGCGTCACCAGTATCACGACGCTGGCGAAAATCGCCACGGCGAGCACGACCAGCGGAATCATCTGCCAGGCATCTTCATCATGCCCCATGAGGACCAGCTCGGTCGCGGTGCCCACGAGCCCGACGAGCAGAATCCCGAGCAGCAGACGTCTCAGCGTGACCAGCGTCGCAACCGGTGAGGCCTGATGCATGCGTTCAAGAAGCAGACAATGCTAAGCTTTGACCCATCTGGCCATCGGCTTATTCCCTGAGCGTCACTGCCACGCTCACCTCCGGTTCCACCCCTTGACTCTGCTGCAGGCGCTCAGATAATCAGAAGCTCACGCTCACTTTACTGCGCATAGCTTATAGCGAGGTTCCCCTTGTCCACTGGATCCACTTCGACTGGCCGGTTCATCAGCCCCGAAGCCATGCTCAAGCACTGGCAGGGCCATCGCCGGTTGACCCGTCGCGTGATCGAAGCCTTCCCCGAGGAAGAGTTGTTCAGCTTCTCGGTGGGCTCGATGCGACCCTTCGGCGTGCTCGCCATGGAGCTCATCGCGATGGGCGCGCCCATGGTCCGAGGCGTGGTCACCGGAGACTGGGACTCTGGAACCCGCGAACCACGGCCCCGGCAGGAGGTCGTCCGGCTCTGGGACGAAGGCACGGAACAGATCAACGCGTTCTGGCCGCAGATCGCGCCGGCGCGCTTCGACGAAACGATTACGGCCTTCGGCCAGTACGAGGGCGTCGTCCACGACCTGATCCTCTACGTGATCGACAACGAGATCCATCACCGCGCGCAGGGCTACGTGTATCTGCGGGCCCTGGGCACAGCGCCGCCCCCATTTTACGAGCGGCACTGACAATCACCTCCTTGGGGCAAGCTTGGCGGGCCAGTTGAGAAGCATCCGGAGCGGCTCGCGCTGGGGCGACGTCAATGTCATGCAGATCAGAAAGCGGCCACCATCTGCCGTGACCCTGTACTGTTCGACGACGGCGCTGATGACAGGAAGAAAGGTGCGGAAGAGCAGTTGCGGACGGCTGGCCTTGAGCTCGTCGCCCTCCGCACGAATCTCGACCACATACAGACCCGCATCGAGACCCAGGTAGTAGAGCTCGCGACCGTCCGCACGCCAGAGTGGCTGAACGCCACCGTCGATGGACAACTGCCAGCGGCGACCCGCTGCGAGCACGGCGGACACGTACACTTCCGAGCGGCCCGTTTCCGCGGAGTTGTACGCGATCCAGCGCGAGTCCGGCGAGAGCTGGACCTGTTCAACCGGTTCCTTCGCCTGGGTCAGCCGTCTCGGGTCCTTCATCTCCGGGCTCAGCTGCCACGCATCGCGGTCAGCACTGGATCGGTAGATGAGAGTCCGTCCATCGTTCGCCCAGTCTTCCAGCCAGATCACCGGCCGTTTCCCGCGCGCGAGGAGGACCGTGGGATTTGCCCCCGTGGAGTCGACGCGGACAATGCCCGGCGTGTCCCCGGTGTTGCGGGCGAACGCGATGTCGCCTCCGGGGCCGAAGCGGGGATCGTTGTCGTTGAGATCGCCGAGCGTGACCGGCGTGAACACACCGCGCACGGTGTCGAGGGTCGAGACCGTCGAACGCGTCGTGGGACCATCTTTCAGAACTTCGACGGCAACCCGCAATCCGTCGGGGGACAGGTCGAAGCCACCGTACAAGCCCGGAGGTCCCACCGCCTGAAGTGATGTGCCGGCGCGATCGAACCAGCGGAGCTGGCGCTCGCGGCTGCCGCCAACGGCGTAAACCAAAGCCGTGTCTGACGCCCAGAACGCGGGCGTCCTGCCTGCGCCCTGATAGACCGCCGTCACGAGAGTTCGAGATTCGCCGCTGAGACGACTACTTGCCGGATCGAAGGGCTGCGCAACCAGTCGCTCCTCGACTGCCCAAAGCAGCTCGCCGGCGGCATAGACGCCGTGCCCCGCGCTCGACGCGATCAGGCTGGTCTCGGAAGCGTCGAGACTGCCGGCGTACACCCCATTCGTCTTCGGATCGTTCGTGCGGACAAAGAAAAGAAAGCGTCCACCACCGACGAGTTGCGGCCAACTGTGGTACTGGTCGCCCCGCGCGCTGTCCAGCTTGGTCATGGACGCCGGGCTGCCACCCGACGCGGGAATCCGATACAGGCCCGCCGGTCCGCCAATCGAGAAGAGGATGGTGCCCTCGCTGACCCAGGAGCCCGTGACGAACGGCACCGGGGGCGTCTCCTCCGGCAGCCTCACGAAACGCTCGACGGTCCCCGCGATGACGTCGTGCTTCATCAGGAAGCCGTTCGCCGCAAACACCACGAATCGGCTGTCGGGCGACCAGAACGGCCACGATTGTGCCCCGTCGGTGCGATCGACCACACGAGGCACGCCGGTGTCGAGCGACCGGATCCACAGTTTCCGAACACCACCTGGATCGCTGGCCACAAACGCCAGAAGCCGGCCGTCGGGGGAGAGGCCAGCCTGCGGAGCGGTCGCCGCCAGCCCTGGCAGCGGCATCGACGCGAATGACAGGTCGGCCGCGGGTGGCGGGATCAGGAATTCGGCGACGATGGGGTCCGGTGCCGGCCTCCAGGCGCGATCGACCGCGAGACCGAGGAGTCCACCGGCCGACAGCGCGCCGGCTGTCGCCAGCGGCCATCCCCAACGCGCCATCGGTGAGCGCGCGTGTGTGGAGCGAGGGACCTGTCCGGAAACCGGCGCAGAGCCTGTCGTCTGCGCCGGACTCGTCAGAGTCGAAAGGGCAAACGCCAGGTCACTCATCGACTGGAATCGCGTGGCCGGATCTTTTTCCAGACATCGCCGCACGATCTCGTGGAGCGCCGACGGCAGGGGCTGCTCGACCGAGCTCGTCAGGACTGGAGCGGGATCGGTGAGAAGCGCGCTCAGCGTGTCGGCCGGCGTGTCGCGCCCGAACGCGCGGCGCCCCTGCAGCATCTCGAAGAGCACGCAGCCGAACGCGAAGATGTCGGCCCGGTGATCGGCGGGCTGCCCGCGCGCCTGCTCGGGTGCCATGTACCCAATCGTGCCGACCGCGGCACCCGAACCGGTTTGTGGGGCGAGCGTCTGGTCCGGATCGGTGCTCGCCGTCAGTTTGGCCAGGCCGAAGTCCAGAATCTTGACTCGGTCACCTGTCGTGATGAACAGGTTGTCCGGCTTGATGTCGCGGTGCACGATCCCCTTCTCGTGCGCCGCCGCCAGTGCCTGTGCAACCTGGCCCCCGTAGTCGATGGCCTTCTGCGTCGAGAGGTGCTCGGCGTTCAGCTTGTCACGCAGAGACATGCCTTCGAGAAGCTCGGTGACGAGGTACGGCGCGCCCTCGTGCACGCCGATGTCGTACACCGCCAGCACGCCAGGGTGATTGAGCGCGGCGGCCGCGCGCGCTTCCTGCTCGAAGCGGCGCAGACGCTCCCGATCGGCCGCGAATATCGCTGGAATGACCTTAATCGCGACGACGCGCCCGAGACGGGCATCGTGGGCGTAATACACCTCGCCCATGCCGCCGGCGCCGAGCAGGCGATCGATCTTGTAGGGTCCAAGCTCCGTCCCAGGCGAAACACTCACGGGAGCCGCTTCGGCATGCCGAACGCCTGCGCCACTTTGTCGAGACCGCTCTCGACCGATTCCCAGGCCGACTGCGCCGCCGATGACAGCGCGCGCCCCGACGAGGCCGCCTGCACCTTTGCGGCGTGCTGGAGCAGCGACTGCGCCTCTCCGGACGCGGGCCGGCCATCGCCGACAAGTGACGCCAGCTTCTGCGCATCCTGCTTCACACCGTCGGCATCCTTGACGGATGCTTCGCGAGTGGCCTTGTCGATGGCCTTGTCCTTCTTGAGAGACGAATCCAGTTCCTTCCTGAAGCGGTCCGCGCCCTTCGCCACGTCGTCGGCAGCCTTCCGCACTTCGCTGTCGTTCAGGCGACGTGCCTGCTGCGCTTCAGGCAGCGGCAGCACGGTTCCGTAGGCCGCGGCGAGCTCTCCAAGGCTTGCGGCCAGCCGGTTCCACTCGCTCGCGCCGTCGAAGTTGGGCGGCAAGGTCGACATGTAGCGCTGAACATCGGTCCCTTGACGCAGCACGGTCGTGACTTCCGCGCTAGCCGCGTACTGCGGCGTGAAGCGCCCCTTCAGCTTGTCGACGTTCTCCTGCAGGTCATCCAGGTACCGTTCGACGTTCACTTCACCGCCGGGACCCCGGATGATGCTGCGCTTGAGCTTGCCATCCAGTTGATCTTCGAAGCGATCGCGGTCGTTGTCGATCCGGTCGAGCAGCGCTTTGACGTCCTTGTCGTTGAGGCGCTCGGCCGATACGGCCGGCGCGACGAGCAGGATTGTCATGCATGCGGCGTACGCTGTGATCGCAGTACGTGCAGGTCTAGCCATGAAAACACCACCTCGCGATTGTCAGCGGTCCATCCTCTGGCCGCTCACGAGTCCTACCGATCAGTGGACTATACCGAAAGAAGCTCCCTGGAGCTATTGCCCCTTGGTACCGGTGCGGCTCCGACTTGCGCGGACGGATTGAAGATGGTCTGATCGGAGGCGGTGACGGGCAGCGACACACACAGGGCGATCGACGCGGTCTGGAGGATCGAATCACCGAGACTCATCGCCGGCCTCGCGCGGATCGTGCGCGACGTGGGCCTCGCCGAGGACCTCGCCCAGGATGCGCTCCTCGCCGCGCTCGAGCAGTGGCCCGAGTCGGGCGTGCCGCGCAATCCGGGCGCCTGGCTCATGGCCACCGCCAAGCACCGGGCCATCGACCTGTGGCGCCGGAACAAGCGACTCGAGCGCAAGCACGCAGAGCTCGGCCATGAGCTCGAGGCCGAGCAGGAAGCGACGGTTCCGAATCTCGAGGCGGCCATCGATGAGCGGGCCGACGACGTCGGCGACGACCTCCTGCGCCTGGTGTTCACGGCGTGCCATCCCGTGCTCTCGACTGAGGCGCGCGTGGCGCTCACGCTCCGCCTGCTCGGCGGCCTGACAACCGAGGAGATCGCACGGGCGTTCCTCGTCTCGGAACCAACAGTCGCCCAGCGCATCGTCCGGGCCAAGCGAACCCTCGCCGACAAGCAGGTGCCCTTCGAGGTGCCGCGCGGCGCCGAACGTGAGGCTCGTCTCTCGTCGGTGCTCGGGGTGATCTACCTCATTTTCAACGAGGGCTACACGGCGACGGCTGGCGGCGACTGGATGCGCCCAGCGCTCTGTGAGGATGCGTTGCGTCTCGGGCGGATCCTGGCCGAGCTCGTTCCGCAGGAGTCCGAGGTCCACGGCCTCGTTGCGCTGATGGAGATCCAGGCGTCGCGATCGCGCGCGCGCGTGGGTCCGTCGGGAGAGCCCATCGTGCTCTTCGATCAGAACCGTGCGCTGTGGGATCAGCTGCTCATCCGCCGCGGCCTCGCCGCACTGGCGCGCGCGGAGGCGCTCGGCGGCGCGCAGGGCTCGTACGCGCTCCAGGCCGCCATCGCAGCCTGTCATGCACGGGCGCGCGCGCCGGAGGAGACGGACTGGTCTCGCATCGCGGCGCTCTACGAGCAGCTCGTGCAGCTCACGCCGTCACCCGTCGTGGAGTTGAACCGCGCCGTCGCGGTTGCGATGGCCTTCGGTCCCGAGGCAGGCCTCGCGATCGTCGATGCGCTGGCCGGCGAGCCGTCGCTTCAGGGCTACCACCTCCTGCCGAGCGTGCGCGGTGATCTTCTCGGCAGGCTCGGTCGCGTCGACGAGGCCCGCGGGGAGTTCGAACGCGCGGCAGCTCTCACGCGCAACGCACGCGAGCGTGAGCTCCTGCTCGGCCGCGCCCGGGCGCACGCAGGCGGCTAGAACCAATCTCATGTACACGGCTCAAGGCTCATCACGATGGAACGCGAAGACCACGATGCCACGAAGGTTCGTGCACGATGCCACGAAGGCTCGTGACGATGTTTACTAGTTGCGTCTTCTCTTCAGCACGTCACGTCACCTCATCGGTTCGGGGTTGCGGCAGGTCGAACGGCTCGCCCGAAATCGAAACGCACTCGCGCTCCAAAAACGGAAAAAAAAGGGACTGATCTGCGTTCGGCGCTCCCAGAGATGAGAAAACGCCACACCCCACAGGCTGAAATCCCATGCCCACCAGGAGCGTCATCGGGTCCACTGCGCCAGGGTCGGCGAGCTCCAGACTCGCCACCTTGAACGCCGATGAGCGCATGAAGAATGACGAATGGGCAAGGATGCGCCACCGGCGCTCGCAGACAGCACGTCTGTTGTTTCGCCATGTGCGTAGCGGACCTCAACGGCCCGAATTATGCATCCGGCGCGATGTCGTTCGCGATGTTGTCGTTCATGAAGGGTAAGAGGGTTCCGAACATGATTCCCATGTCGCAAGCGCCAGTCGAGGTTCGAACCGATTCACGTCCCGAGCTTGCTATCGGAGAGAGGAAGCGCCAGCGCCGAGCGCTTCTCGAGGACAACCGCCGCCTCGCCGCCGAGAATTCGCGTCTGTCCGAGGAGAATCATGCTCTCCGGGAAGCGGCCACCATGTGGATTGGGCTCTACGAGAGGCAACTGGAACGGGCGAACGACGCCACACCCTCTGGCGCGCTGCCCACCGAACTGTCGCGCCGATAACGCGCCCGACGCACCTCACCTTCAGCACCTCATCTCATCGGCCCAGGCTGGTGCGGCAGGTCCATCGTCTCGCCCGGTGCGGGCGGCAGAAGCGGGACGATCCCTCCGTCGCGCCACTGGAGCAAGCAGAGGTGGGCCGAGTCGAGCGGCTCGCTGAAATCGAACCGCACCCGCACAGGCGCGCCGTCGCGATCCTCGACCACCAGGGCGTCGAGGCCCGCAACGCGAACCCGGGTGCCGGCCGCCAGCGGGCCGCTGCGGTAGAGGCGTTCCCACACGCTTCTCTCCCGATCGCTGCCAGGGGTTGTGAGATCGAAGCCAGTGCGGGTCACGTTATCGATTCGATGGTTGCTCGCTGCCATGCTGAGGACGCGGAGCCGCTCCGGCCCGCGGTCGCGGAGCGCGAGTGTCGCGGGCACGTAGGTGGCGATCGTCGGATCGGCGGCCGCCACCAGCACCATCACGCCGAGGCAGGGCGCCATGCGCGCCGCTTGCTCGTGCTGCTCGCGGGCGAGCCGTGCGAGCTCGAAGCCAATGATCGCCCTCAGCACAGGCCCGGTGACGAAGTGTCCGAGCGCGAACCCGGCGATTGCCACTGCCATGAACGCTCGCGCGAGAGTGCGCACGCCTTCTTCACGCACCGTGGCGGCACCACGCACGAGCACTACCGCCATCACACCGGCCGCGGGAAAGAGCGCGAGCGTCAGCACTCGTCCGCCGACGAGCGCCAACGCCCCGGGCAACGCCGCCGCGGCAGCGGCGACCGGCATCCAGCGCATGGCAGCCGCTTCGTGCGGATCGGCATGCGGACGAGCGAACCTGTAGACCGCCAACAAGACCACAGCCATCGTAGCGCCCCAGAGCGCGGCGGATGTTTGCACGCGGACCGTCGCGAGGCCGAACGCATCCGACGGCGTCGCCGCGACCAGCTCGCCAACCAGGATCAGGAAGTGTCGTGCCACCGTCAGCGCACCCGAGAGGCCGGCCTCCAGCCCGGTGTAGGCGCCGCTTCCACGAGCGCCGTAGCCCATCGCAACGTAGGAGCCGAGGTAGACGAGCGTCAGCGATGACAGCGGAGCCAGCGCGACGACCCGCTCGCGGATCCGATCGCGCCGCGCGAAGATCTCCCAGGCGCCGATCACTGCCAACGCCCCGAGCGTCATCTCGCCGGCGAGCAGGCCCGCCGCGTACGCGACCGGCGAGAGCCAGCGCCCGGGCCTCCACCCATCCTCGCGGGCGCGCAGGTGCAACCAGAAGGCGAGCAGCGAGAAGGCCGTGCAGACGAGCGCGTGGCGCGCGGCGATCCAGGACACCGGCAGCGCATGCCCGGCCGAGAGCGCGTAGATCAACGTGGCCACGCCCGCGGTCGAGGTAGAAAGGAAGCGCCGGTGCAGCGAGGTGACGAGCCCGAGGATCCCCAGGAACCAGAACAGGCTGTGGAGCCGGGAGAGCCAGGTGCGCTCTTCGAAAAGCCTCGCGTCCATCCCGAGCACCGCGCTCGAGAGCGGCCGGAAGAAGCGGAGCTCGAGATTCTCGTCAGTGAACCATGGCAGAAGGCCACGTTCGCGCATGAGGCTCGCTGGGCGCGTCGGACCGCCGACGAAGTCGTAGAGCTCGAACAGACCCCAGTGCACTCCGGGCGCCTTGTCGAGCAGCATGCCGCGGTGGATCACGTCGTCTTGAAGGAGCGGCGCCGTGAGCGACGGAAGCGCGAGCAGTACCGCGACGACAAACGCCAGCGGTACCGCGCGGCGCGCCGGCCCCCCTGGGCCGGTCATCTCTCCACCATGTCAACGGAATCTTACGACGTCAGTAGTGTTTGACCGTCATGCTGCATCCTTGAATACTGCCGACCTCCGCGCGTATCATCCGGTCAGTGTTTACACGGAATTTACACGGTTGTTACATGTTAGGAGGCTCCATGCCGGCGACCGCTCGGACGCTGCTTCTGCTTGCTCTTTGCGCCGCTTGCCCGTTCCTGGCGAGTGCTCAAACCGTGATGGGCACGATCACAGGCAACATCAAAGACCCGAGCGGCGGTGTCCTGCCGGGAGTCACCGTCACGATGATCCAGCTTGAAACCAGCCACAAGGCGAGTGCCGTCACAGACGCCGAGGGACGTTTCACCTCCGGGCCGCTTCCGCTCGGCACCTATCGCCTCGACGCAGTCTTGAGCGGGTTCAAGTCGTCTGTGCGCTCCGGAATCGCGCTGACCATCAACGAGGTGGCACGTGTCGATTTCACGCTGGAAGTCGGCACGCTCGAAGAAGTGGTGGAAGTGCCCGCCGAAGCATCGCTCGTGGATGCGAGCACCTCCTCAATCGGAAAGCTGGTCGACAACCGCCGGATTGCGGAGCTGCCGTTGAACACCCGCAACGTCTACTCCCTGATTTTCCTGACGCCGGGCGTCGCTGGAACCATCGGCAACGCCTACGGTGACATGCGGTACACGATTAACGGGGCGCGACCGCGGAGCAGCGATACGCTCGTCGATGGCGTGACCGCCACGTTCCCGACGGTGACCGGTGGCGCGGGCATTTCGGTGTTTCCTTCCGTCGACGCGATTCAGGAGTTCAAGGTGCTCGGCGCGACGTATCCGGCGGAGTACGGGCGCAGCCTCGGCAGCGTCGTGAACGTCGTCTACAAATCTGGATCGAACAACTTCCACGGCAGCGCCTACGAGTTCCTGCGCGACTCGGCGTTCGACTCGCAGAACTACTTTCAAAAGCTGCGCGGCGAGGAGCTCGGCGACTTTTCGCGCAGTCAGTTTGGCGGCTCGGCTGGCGGACCGGTGCGGCGAGGCAAGACCTTCTTCATGGTCTCGTACGAGGGATTGCGGGAGCAGGCGTTCGCGTCCTCTACGTTGACCGTGCCATCCGCGCTCGAACGGCAGGGTGACTTCTCCCAGACGTTCGCCGCGAACGGCCAGGTCGTTCGTATCTTCAATCCGTTTACGACGAGAGCCAATCCGGCCGGTTCCGGGTTCATTCGCGACCAGTTCGCCGACAACAGGATTCCCCGCGCGATGATGGACCCGGTCGCGCTCAACGTCCTCGCGTACTATCCGCAGCCCAACCAGCCGGGCGATCCAGTGACCGGCCGCAACAACTACTATCAGACCGGCACATCCACGCTCGATACGAACAATACGGACATCCGTGTTGACCACAATTTCGGGTCGACGGGGCGGGGATTCGCGCGCTACTCGCACAGGTTCGTCGCGTCCGCTCCCCTGCAGGCGTTCCCCGACGACCTGGCGATCGCGGAAGGCCGCGTGATCGAGGAGAACCGCACCCACAACTTCGTGACCGAGTACAACCACACGTTTGGCGGGACCGCGCTCCTGACCGCTCGGCTGGGATTCGCGCGCACGCTGTTCGTGTTCGACAACCAGGGACTCGGTTTCGTGCCATCGAGTCTCGGGCTCCCGACCTCGATCGATGATGCCGTCGATCGGCAGATGTTCCCCGCCTTCGGCGCAAGCAACTACGTGTCGCTCGGCGGCAACGACCATCGCTACAACGCCTTCATGAGCTATCCGGCGCTCGTGAGCCTCACGAAAACGAGCTCGCGGCACACGTGGAAGACGGGGCTGGACGCCAGGATGATCCGCGTGAATGTGTGGGAGGCGCGCGCCGCCGGCACCTTCAATTTCTCAGCGGGCATGACGCAGGGGCCCAACCCCAACACGGCGAGCAGCACAGCGGGCAACGCCATCGCATCCCTCCTACTCGGCACCGGCACGCAAAACAACGCGCTGATTCAAAACTGGAAGAACGTCGCGTCGCAGAATTTCTACTTCGGCGGCTACGTGCAGGACGACTGGCGCATCACTAACCGGATTACGCTGAACCTCGGGCTGCGCTACGACTACGAAACACCCCGCACGGAGCGCTACGATCGGATGAACTTTTTCGATCCCGTTGTGCAATCCCCGCTCGGCGACCGCGTACCGCAGTACGCCGACCTCCGCGGCGGCCTCGTGTTCGTGGGGGTAGACGGCAACAACCGCTGGCAGTTCGATCCCGATCGCAACAACATTTCACCGCGCCTCGGTGGCGCGTTCGAGATCAACGACAAGACGGTTCTGCGCGGTGGCTACAGCCATGTCTACGGTGGGTCGTACCAACAGGCCAACGGCACCGTCGGCCCGTTCGGATTCCGTACGGAGAACCTCTGGGTGTCCTCGCTGGACGGGATCACGCCGTTCCGATTGCTTCGGGACCCGTATCCTGCGGGATTCACCGACTCACCCGGCTCGAGCGAAGGGTTACTCACCGCCGTCGGAGGCGCCATTCAAGCACCGCTGCGCGGGGCCAGCCCGACGCCGTGGAATCAGCAGTGGAACGTCACGATTCAGCGGGAGCTGCCATGGCGCGTCGCGGTCGAAGCGGCCTACGTCGGCACCGCGGGACACGACTTGCAGACAAATACCGAGGGCGGCCTGAGCCTCAATCAGCTCGATCCGAAGTACTTGGAGCTCGGATCTGCGCTGAACCAGCTCGTGCCGAACCCGTTCTTCGGCATCGTCAACTCGGGTGTGCTCGTCGCCCAGCAGATCAGCCGCGGGCAGCTGCTGCGTCCGCACCCACAGTTCACCGACATCATTCCGCTCCAGAACACCGGGGCCACATCGATCTATCACGCCCTGCAGATCAGCGTGAACCGGCGGATGAGCGGAGGGCTGCTGCTTGCCGGATCGTACGTGTGGTCGAAGGCTGAAGAGGAAGGGGAAACTCATCAGAACAGTTACGACGTCGCCGCGAGTCGATCCGTCGCCTCGTACGACATCCCGCATCGGCTCGTGCTGAGTGGACTGTACGAGTTGCCTTTCGGGCGGGGCCGCCGGTTCGGCGCGAGCTCACCGATGCTGCTCGACGCGGTGCTGGGCGGCTGGCAGATCAACGGAATCCTCACGATCCAGAGTGGCACGCCGCTGACGGTTTCGGCGAGCAACACCGCAGGGCTGTTCAACCCCGTCACCCGCGCCAACTGGAACGGCCAGGACCCACGGCTCGACGGCGCTGGGGAGGACCGGTTGCAACGATGGTTCGATACGTCGGCGTTCAGCCAACCGGCGGCCTTCACGTTCGGCAACGCGGGCGCGACGTCCCCGCTGCTTCGCGCCGACACTGTTCGCAATCTCGACTTCTCCGTGTTCAAGCTCTTCGGCTTGCCCATGGGAATGCGCCTTCAGGCGCGCATCGAGGTGTTCAATGCACTCAACCGGGTGCAGTTCGGATCGCCCAACACGAGCGTCACGTCGAGCTCGTTCGGTGTCGTCACGTCGCAGGCCAACACGCCGCGCCAGCTGCAGTTCGGTTTCAAGGCGCTGTGGTAGGCGTCGATCAGGCGTGTCGAGTACTGTTCGTGCGATGGCTGCTCAATCGGATCGCAGCGCTTTGATGACGTCGACGCGCGACGCGCGCGCGGCGGGCATGAGCGAGGCCAGGATCGCCGCCGCAACGAGAATTGCCGCGGCGCCGGCGATGGGCAGCGCTCCGGGAATGCGGACGTCCGGAATGTAGCTGCCGACGACGCGCGCCAGCGCGAGCCCGCCGACGGCGCCGGCGACGATGCCGGCGCCGGCAATCACCGCGCCTTCTCGAAGGACGCGCGTCAGGAGATGCCGCGGCGCCGAGCCGATCGCGAGGCGGACGCCGAATTCACGCGTCCGGGCGCTCACCGAAAACGCCAGCACGCCGGCGACGCCGACTACGGCGATCGTCAGCGCCACGGCCGCGAACCCGCCGAAGACGAGCGCGTTCAGCCGATCCGGCGCGAGGACTTCCGCACGGATGTCGTCGAGCGTAGCGGGCTGCTCGACAGGCTGCTCGGGTGACAATTCCCGGATGATGCGCGTGATCGGAGGAACGAGCGCATACGGATCCGTGCGCGCGTGAACGAAGAGCCGGCCCCCGCCGATCTCCTGCTCGAACGGGTGATAGACGCTCAGCGCCGGCCCGGCCACCACGTTCTCGTCGTCCACGTCGGCCGCGATGCCGATGATCCGGCGCGGCGCGGTCTTCACGTCGATGAACTTCATCACGGGATCGGTCCACATCAGGCCGCGGTTCAGCGCGTCCCTGGTCGGAAACATCCGCTGTGCCACGCTCTGGCTCACGATAACGACCGGCTCGGCGTCACGGCGGTCGGCCTCGGTGAAATCCCGGCCGGCAATGATCGGCACGCCGAGCGCGCCGAAGAATCCCGGCGAGATGGTGCGGAACCGCGCGCGCGGATCTTCCTCCCCGTTCGCTTTTGTGTACCCCTCGACCGAGAACTGGAAACCCGGGCCGAAGACTCCGGCATCGCGCCACGGCACGATTGTCCCCACGGCAACGCGTTCGACACCCGGCAGCTCCGCGATGCGGCGCAGCGCTTCCTTATAGAATGCGGCCACCTGTTCCGGTGGTCGCGAGTAGGAGATGACTGGCACATTCAACGCGAGCACATTGTGCGTCTTGAAGCCGGTCGGGGCGGCCTGCAGCGCCACGAGCGCCGTCAGCAGCATCCCGGCGCCCGCGAGGAGGACAAACGACGCGGCGATCTGCGTCACGGCGAACAGACGCAAACGCCGGTTCGTGCCAGACGTGATGCGCACGTTCCCCGTTGAAAGGCCGAGCCCGCTCGAAGCTTCGGCTGACGGCAGCCGCGGAACAAACGCGAGGACGACGGCCGCGGTCAGGGCCAGGCCGACGCCAACCCACAGCAGGCTGGCATCGACGGTCAGGTCCAGCGCGCGCACCGAGAAGCGCGCGGCATACCGGGCAAGAATGGCCACCATCGGCCGCGCGATGGCGACGCCGAGGATCGCGCCGGCACCGCAGAGCAGCAGGCTTTCGGCGAGAAGCGTTCGACGCAGCGCACCGGTGCTTGCGCCAAGCGCCGCGCGGATCGCCAGCTCGCCTTCGCGCCGCACCGAGCGCGCCAGAATCAGGTTCGCTACGTTCGAGCACGCGATGATGAACACCAGCGCCGACGCCGCGAGGAGCACCAGCAGGACCGTTCTCGCAGGCGAGACAATCTGATCGCGAAGCCCCACGGCGTCGATGCGAAAGTCGGCCGATGCCGGGTAGGCCTCAGGATGTTCCTTGACGATCGCGCCATGGACCGCGCGCAGCTCGGCGCGGGCGGCCTCGAGGCCGGCGCCGGGCGCGAGCCGGCCGAAAAGCTCGGTCATCCGGTGCACGCGGCCGTCCACCATCGTCGCGGACAGATGGTGCGGGCTCGTGACGACGTTCGCGATGATCTCGGTTTCCGCCGGATAGGGAACCGACGGCTCGAGGACGCCGACGATCGTCGCCGCCCGGTCGCCCAGCCTCACCGTCTTTCCGATCACCGAGGAGTCGCTCTGCAGTGTCTCGCTCCAGAAGCGATGCGTGAGCACCGCTGCGCCGGCGGCCTTCGGCCCGTCATCGGTCGGTCCGAGCAGACGGCCCAGCACGGGCCGGAGGCCCATGACCTCGAAGTACGACCCGCCGACGACGCCGGCGCGGACCACACGAGGCTCGCCCAGCCCGATCATCGTGAACTCGATCGTGGAGAAATCGCCGAATGCGTTCAGCGTCTTGACGCGCGCGCGAAGGTCATGAATCTCCGGCACGGAGAACACGGCATTCTCTATCCCGATGCCGTGCGCGCTCTGCCGGATATAGATGAGGCGATCTTCGTCGCGGTTGACGAGCGGTCGCAGGAGGACGCCCCGGACCACGCTGAAGATGGCCGCGTTGGCGCCAATGCCAAGGGCGAGCGTGACGACCACCGTGATGGCCAGGCCTCTGACCCTGGCGAGCGACCGCAGCGCAAATCGGAAATCAGTGATAAGGCTCATATGAACTCTATTACTCGTTTCTGAGGAGATCACTACAGGGAACGTTTAGCCGTCTCAGCCGCCAAAGAACTCCACCAGCACTGGAGCCAGGGCCTTCGCGCTGACCATGTGGGTCTGGCCTTCCAGAGTGTAGTGTTTCGCGTTGGGAATGACGCGGGCCAGTGCCTGCATCGCGTTGCGCATCCAGGCCGGGCTCTTCCCACCGGCCACCACCAGCGTGGGCGCCGTCGCGGAAGTCCATCGTGTGACCGGCAGGGGTTTGCCTCGCTGGTTGTCGAGAACGATGGTCATGTCGTACGGGAGGGTGTGCGCAACGCCCGTGAGCCGTGACCACGCCGGCATGAATCGCATCAGGGCGACCAAGACGGCGGGAACGCCGACCGCTTTCATGAAAAGCCTGACCGCGTTACCACGCCGACCCTCGGCAAGGAGTCTCTCGAGTTGCTGCACGAAATCCGCCGGAACTGGAGGGCGGCTGTCGTCGACGATGAACGGTGCCTCGTACAGAGCCAGCTTCGTGATGGCGAGGCGACGATTAGCGGCCTCTAGGGCAAGACCTGCCCCCGAGGAAATGCCGTACACGAACGCCGAGCCGCCGGCCGCCTTGATAAGCGCGTCGATATCGTCGACCTCGCGCTCGACCGCGTATGGCGACGTGTCACCACTCTCGCCTCGACCCCGGCGGTCGTAGGTGAACACGGTGAAGCGGGGCGCCAGCAGTGCAGCCAGCGGCGCCATGGGTCCCGACGCTCGATAGCAGAGAGCGCCGTCGACGAGGATGATCGCCGGCCCCTTGCCCGCACGCTCGAACGCGATGGCCGTGCCGTCCTTCGAAAACACTTTTTCCATGCCGGCTACCCTTACCGCTTCGCGGACTGCTCGCGCAGCCGCTCTTCCTGCTTCCTCAGCTCGGGCGTGAACTCCTCGCCGAAGTCCTCTGCCTCGAACACCTGCCGGATCTCGAGCTCGACGTCTCCGTCCTCGACCGGCCAGCGCTTCACCCACTCGACGGCCTCTTCCTTCGACCTCACCTGAATCATGGTGAAACCCGCGATGAGCTCCTTCGTTTCGGTGAAAGGCCCATCGACGACGGTCGGCTTGCCGGCAGTGAGCTTGACGCGCGTGCCCTTCGAGCTCGGCTGGAGCCCCTCGCCCTGGAGCATGATGCCGGCTTTCACCAGCTCTTCGTTGTACTTCAGCATGGCGGCCAGCAGCTCCTGGCTCGGCAGAACGCCCGCCTCCGTGTTCTTGTCGGCCTTTCGGATGATCATGAATCGCATCGGTTTGTCTCCTTCCGGGCCTCCCTGGGGTCTGCCCGCCTTCAATTACATGTCGAATGACGGACAGCAGGATCGACAGGCTCGGTGACTTTTCTTAGTTTGTCGTGGGGCCCCACCCCCACGACCTGCCAGCGCTCGCTAACGCTCGCGCCGATGGCTAGAGCGACAGCCTGCTTGGAGCAACGTTTAGTCCGCATTTCTCAAAGCTCGCGAGGCCCCACCCCCGCGCGCTCGGGCCGCAGGCGCTTCTTCTGTCTCTTGTTTATAATCCACCCTGGAGCTAAGCCTATGACCGTCCGCCTGCTGCTCGTTTTGCTGCTGGGCCCTCTTACGCTGTCGTCCATCCGGGTCCCTCCTCTATCTCAACCACAGGACACAAGCGTTACCTACCCGGCGAAGTCTGGAGCGGGCAAGGGGAAGCACGTCGTGTTTCTCGCCGGCGACGAGGAGTATCGCAGCGAAGAGGGGCTCCCGATGCTGGCCAAGATCCTGAGCCAGCGCCACGGCTTCAAGTGCACGGTGCTCTTCTCGGTCGACCCGGACGGCACGATCAATCCGAAAAGCTCCAAATCTCTCTCCAATCCAACTGCCCTCGACACGGCAGATGCCATCGTCATGCTGCTGCGGTTCCGCGCGTGGCCCGACGAGGACATGGCGCGGTTCGACAAGCTGCTTCGCGCCGGCAAGCCGATCGTCGCGCTGCGGACGAGCACGCATGCGTTCAACGGCTTTCCCAAAGGCAGCGCGTGGGAGACGTGGAACTACAACAACCAGGGTGGGTTCGGTAAGCGGGTGCTCGGTGAGACGTGGTTGACCCACTGGGGCAAGCACAAGGTCGAAGCCACGCGCGGCGCGATCGAACCCCAGCAGCGCGGAAATCCCCTGTTGCGCGGCATCACGGACATCTTCGGTGACACCGATGTGTACGAAGCTTATCCTCCCGCCGACGCGACCATCCTCGTCCGCGGCGTGGTGTTGCAGACGCTGAGTCCCGACTCCGCGCCGGCCGACTATCTGAAGACGCGCGCCATCGACAAACAGCAGCAGGGTATCAACGACCCGCCGATGCCGGTCGTCTGGACGCGTCTCAACAAGAACGACAACGGCACGACGAACAAGGTCCTGACGACGACGATGGGCTCGGCGACGGATTTAGAGAGCGAAGGCGTGCGCCGGCTCGTGGTCAACGGGGTGTATTGGGGGCTCGGTCTGGAGGTGCCCGCCAAGGCCGACGTGACCTACGTCGACGAATACATTCCGTCGTTCTACGGCTTCGACGGCTTCCGCAAAGGGCTGAAGGCCTCGGACTTCGAGCTCGGCAAGAAGGTGCCGGGGCAGCCGCTACCCCGACCCACGCCTGCTGCCGGCCGCGGGGGCGACGCGCGCTGACGCGCTGAGCTTTCGGGATTCGGGGTTCGGCGTTCCAGGTTGTAGGTTCTCGAGGTTCGTAGTTCACGGTTTGGTGGCACTTGGGACCGCGACAGGGAACCCGAACCAGCAACCGTGAACCACGAACCTGGAACGACGAACCCCGAACCAGCTCGATGTCAGAACGTCACGCGCGCAGCCATCTGAAACGCGCGCGGTCCACCTGACCCGAAGACTCCGCCGGCGGTTGTGACGGGACGGCCGAAGCTCGACGACCGAAGGTAACCAGGATTTCCAGGCGTTGCGCTGTCACGCACGAGTACGTTCGAAAACCCCGAGTAGTTGCGCACGCCGACGCCGAGAATGTTGGTCGTGTTGAACACGTTGAAGACCTCGAGGATCGGTTCGATCCGCAACGTCTGCCAGGTGAACGGGCGGGAGACGCGCAGATCTACGGAGCTGAAAGTGTCGCCGAGCGACACGTCCTCGCCGACGAGCGGCAACAACTGACCGGCGATGCCGCCGCCGTCGTTGATCGAACCGAGCGCGCGGTTCAGATCCGCCGCCGTCCTGAAGACGCGCCCTCCGGCATTGCGCTCGAACACGGGCACGCGCGACTGGCCGTCCGGCATCAGGATGTCCATGGGCACTGCCGACGCAAGCGTCACAAGCGGGGCGACCACGATTCCGGCCGGCACCTGGAACCACCCGGCAAAGGTGAAGCGGTGCCGCTGATCGTTGGGCGTCGGTCCGAACTCGCGGCGCAAATCGTTGGGATCGAGTGGTCCGTTCCCGAAGGGAATCTGGTCGTCGTTGGCATAGTTCCGAGCCCAGGCAAGCGCATAGGACGTGCGGAATCCGAAGCGCGACCCACGCCGGTCGGCGCTGACCAGCAGCGCGTCGTAGTGCGTATTCACGCTGGACTCGAGGTTCACGACTCGATCGGGCCCTCCGACCACCGGGTTGAACACCTCCCCGACGGCCCGTCCGATGATGAAGTGGGTACCAAGGTTGTGGACTCCGTCGACGCGCAGGACGATGCCGTGCCGCAGCTCCCGCTGGATGCCGAGGTTGAACTGTTGCACCGTCGGGTTCTGGAGCCGGTTGTCGATGATGTTGATTCCGGACGCGCCAGCGCCCGGGAGGATGAACCCGGTGAACGGGTTCGCGGTGGACGGAGCAAACGGCGGGAATTGCCCGGTCGCCGGGTCGAGAAAGAAGACGTTGCCCGCGCGCACTTCAATTGGCAGGGCACGGCCATCCAGCCCACGCTCGAGCGATTCGATCTCGAGCGTCACGCGGTCGTAGTAAATGCCGTAGCCGCCGTGAACGCTCGCGCGCCCGCTGCCAGGGGCCCAGTTGAAACCGATTCGAGGTCCGAAGTTGTTGAGATCGCGCGTCCGCTCGCCGACCAGGAACGGCTGAACGATCGGATTGATCTCGTCCACTCGACTGATGTTCTTGACGTCGGTGTCGAGCTCGTATCGCAGGCCGAGATTGAGCGTGAGGTCAGGCCTGACACGCCAATCGTCCTGCACGAACAGCGCGACGTGGTTGTTGTCGGCGTCGTCGATGACGAGCGTCTGATCGGGCCTGCCACTCCTCAGCGTCACCGAGAAGAGCAGATCGCCGTCGTCCACGCGACCGTCACCGTTGTGATCGAAGCTCGCGAAGTCCTCCACGAACTCGATTCGTCCTGCGCGAAACACGCCGAGATCGAACCGGCCGCGCACGTTCTGCCACTCCCCTCCCGCGCGCATCGTGTGACCGCCGCGGACGAATGTCAGCGAGTCGGCGAGCTGGAACCGCTTCTGAGTGGTGCCTTGCGGAACGCGAAACGACGTGCCGTCCTGAATGCTCGGAAATGTGAGCTGCGGGCCGGACTCCAGTGGGTCGATCGCGTTCGTGAACGTGCTGAACGAGGCGGTCGTCACGTTCACGAGCGTGGGCGTCCAGATTCGAGTCCAGGACCCAACCGCCGACTGATAGCGGTTCTGGCTGGCCTGGCGCTGCGACGCGGAGCCGATCGCGCGGTCGAGCGCGCTCGCGCCCGTGTCGTCGGCACGCTCGCCTGCGTACCGGATCGACACCCCGTCGACGGCATTGGGCCGCCAGTCGAGACGACCTGAGCCGAGCAGATCGTCGAGCGGAGCCACCGCGAAGGAGCGCCGGATCGTCCGCGATGCGGTCTCGCGCGTCCCGACGAGGACCGCGCCGTCCTGGTTTGCGGTACTCCATCGCCGCAAACCAGAACAGCCGGCGCGGCATCATCGGCCCGCCAAAGGCGCCAGCCAGCTGCTGGCGATCGAACGGCACGTCGTCACCCGACGAGCCATCGTAGGTAGCCGGCGTGCCCTGCCAGCTGTTATCGCGCAGGAACACCGAGGCCGAGCCCCGGAACTGATCGCTGCCGGATTTCGTGATGATGTTGATCACGGACGACGCGGATCGGCCTGATTCGGCCGAGAAACGGTTCGTGGCGATCTGAAACTCCTGCACGGCCTCCTGAGTGACGTTCTGGAGCGGCCCACCCACGACATCGTCGTTGTTGTCGGCGCCGTCGATCATGATGTTGCCGCCGCGCCCGAGCTGACCGGCCGACGAAATCGTAACGGAGTTCGTTTTCGTCGGGTCGAAGTTTGGAGCTGGCGTGTTGCCCGGTACGAGCAGCGCCAGCTCGAGGAAGTTGCGGCCGTTGAGCGGCAGCGCGTCGATGAGGCTCGCCGGAATGACGGCGTCGACCACCGATCGGCTCGTGTCGACGCCGACAGGGTTGCCGACAGTGACCGTCTCGCGCACGTTGCCGATGGAGAGGACCAGATCCAGGGAGATTGTCCGGCCGACATCGAGAACGACGCCCTCGCGCGAGATCTCACTGAATCCTGCTGCAACTGCAGAGAGATCGACTGTCCCCGGAGGCAGATTCGAGACAACGAAGATGCCATCCGCGCCGGTCGTCACGGTTCGCGTCACGCCGTTGCCCTGCCCCGTGACGCGGATCGCGACCGACGAAACCGGCGCGCCCTGCGGATCGAGCACCCGGCCGCGGATCGTAGACGACGTGGTCTGTGCGGTGGCGCTGCCGGCCGAAGCGAGGGCCGTAACTGCGCACAGAACCGTGACTCGATACAGCATTCGCATTTCGCTCCTCGTACTGTTCCTCCGGATGGGAGAGCCGGCGCACGAAACAGTACCCGGATCGAAATGCAAAGGCACTAATGCAATAGTGCTATTCTGCTCTCTCCTGCAACCATGACGCGCTGGTGCCTCGTCGCAATGCTGATCGGCGTGCCACTGCTCTCCGCAGCGCCCGCCACTGTAGTCATCGACACGCCGATGCCGGCCCCCGCCTGGGCACGGCTCGAGCGCCAGCTCCTTGCCGACAATGTTCCGGCGTGCCGCGAGTTCTTTCAGAAGTACTACGACGCGCGCGGCTATCTCCAGGTCTTTCTCCGTTGGGGCGCGAACGACGGGCCCGACGATGCCTTCGAGAACTTCAATCGCTGGCCGGAGCTGCATGCGCTCGGAGGAGACGAGGAGATCCTTCGGCTGTACCTCAAAGGCTGGGAGGGCATGATCCGCCAGTACTCCGAGGCGAAGACCACCGACGTGCCGGCGGGACGGGCAGGCATGTACGTGAAGGATTTCTCTGCCCAGTCGGACTGGATGCACCACGGCGAGGGCCTGCAGCTCTTCAACCGCATGGCGCTGTCGGTACCGGGCCTGCCGGCCTATCGCGATCGCGCGCGGCGCTTCGCGGCGCTCTATATGGGCGAGGATCCGGACGCACCGAACTACGATCCGGAGAAGAAACTGATTCGCTCGATGATGAATGGCAGCCGCGGCCCGATGCTCGGTCAGGCTACGGCCCTGGACTGGGCCGGCGATCCATTCGACACGACGGGGTTCGTCGCGCTACACGGCGAGAGCACATATGCGCAATTCCTGGAACACTACAGGGAATATACCGACGTCCGCGGCGATCACTTCTTGAACCTGGTAGCCACCACGCTTCCAACCAACGCCTTTCTGCTCACTGGCGAGGCGAAGTACCGGCGCTGGATCGTGGAATACATGGATGCGTGGCTCGCACGCATGAAGCAGAACAGCGGCATCATCCCCAGCTTTGTCGACGTCGACGGCACAATCGGTGGCCCCGGGCACCGCTGGTGGGGCAACGCGTACGGCTGGGGATTCAGTCCGATCAACCCTGTGACGGGCCGGCGCGAGAACCGCAACCGCATCCCGCGCGCGCTCGTCGGCTTCAGCAACGCGCTTCTGGTCACCGGCGATCAGAAGTACGTCGATGCATGGCGCGCCATGATCGCCGCGGTCAACTCGCAGGCGCGGGTCGTCGACGGGCGTAGGGAATATCCGACGATGTTTGGTGCCGACGGCTGGTACGGCTGGCAGCCCGAGCCGTGGAACGTCGGTGCGCTCGAGGCCTGGTATTGGTCGATGCGTCCGGCCGATCGTGGCCGCGTGGGCGCAGACCCCTGGCTCGACTTTCTCGAGGGCAGAAACGCCAGCTATCCAGAGACCGCGCTGCAGCGGGAAATCGAGAGCATCCCGCGCAAACTCGCGACCATTCGCGCGGATCAGACAGCGCCGGACAAGCGCCTCGCCGACAACATGCTCGACTCCAACCCGGCAGCGACCGACGCGCTGGTGCGACTCATGCTGGGCGCGCTGGTGCCGGGCCGTGAGGGTGGCCTGCTCAACGCGCGCCTGCGCTACTTCGATCCCGCGCGCCGCCGCGCGGGCGTGCCCGAGGACGTGGCTGCGCTCGTGTCCGAGCTGGGCGATCGCCGGACGGTTGTCACCCTCGTCAACCTGAGCCCACGCGAGTCACGCGCGGTCGTCATCCAGGCAGGCGCCTACGCCGAGCACCAATTCGAATCGGTCGAGTGGAACGGACGCACTCGTCGCTTGGACGCGCGCGACGTCACGGTGCAACTCGCCCCGGGCGCGGGCGCGAAGCTCACACTCGCAACCCGCCGCTACGCCAACCCGCCGACCGTCGCATTTCCGTGGGATCGGCAGACGCAACACTGACGATATCGGTTCGGCCCTTGAACCCTGAACCCCGGCTATTCAGTCCTCAGCGCCACCAGGGGATCGACCGCCGCGGCGCGGCGGGCCGGAATCCAGGCCGCAAGCAGGCCGACGATGCCGAGAGCAAGCACGGCGGCAACCATGCTCACCAGGTCGTTCGGTTGCACGCCGAACAGCAGGCTCGACATGAACTTCGTGCCGGCCATCGCGCCCGCGATCCCGAGTGCGAGGCCGGCGCCCGTGAGGAGGAGCGCATGCCGGATGACCAGGGCCATCACGCGGCCCCGGCTCGCGCCGAGCGCCGCACGCACGCCGATCTCGTGGGTCCGCTGCGCAACCGAGTACGCAATCACACCGAAGATGCCGATCCCGGCGAGCAGCAGCGCGATGCCGCTGAATGCAGCGACGAGCCAGGTGCGCAGCCGGTCGGCGCCAAGCGACTCGTTCCGGATGTCTTGCACCGTTCGCACGTCAGTGAGCGGCTGATTCGCATCGAGCTCGCTCGCGGCCGCCTTCAGCCCTGCCACGACGCTCGTGGCTGCGCCCGTGGTTCGGACAATCATTCTCGGCGAGAACTGGGGAGACTGGTCGAGCCTGACATACAGACCCCGACTATCACCCGACGCGAGCGATCCGACGCGTTCGTTGGCGACGACCCCGACGATTTCCCACCGCACTTCCTCCCCGAGCTCCCGGCGTCCCGGCAGAATCCGCTCGATGATGACGTGCCGCCCGATCGGATCGGCGCCCTCGAAGTACCGGTTGGCAAGTGCCTGGTTGATGACGATCACCGGCGTCGAGGATGCGGTGTCGGTGTCCTCGAGCCCTCTGCCGCGAAGAACCGAGAGCCCAACCGTCGCGAAGTACGAGGACGACACCATCTTGACCCCGCCCCCACCCTCCGCTGCGGCCTGGCCCGGCTTGGTGCTCGGAACTCGAAGCGGCATGCCGTCGGTCCAGCCCTGCATTGGCAGCGCCGAAGTAAGAGCGACCTCGCTCGTTCCTGGCACCGCTCGCAGGCGCTCCACGAGCAGGCGCTGGTATGTCAGGGCCTGCTCTGGAGTCGAGAACCGGCCCTCGGGTATTGTGAGCGCCGCAGTGACGAGCGTCGCGGGATCTCTGGCGGCTTCGACCTGCTGAAGCCGCATGAAGCTCCGCATCAGGAGACCGGCCCCGACGAGGAGCATGCAAGCAAGCGCGACTTCCACGACGATGAGCGTGTCGCGCATCCGTCGGCGCCCGCGGTCGACGGTCACGGCGCGTGAAGACGCGCGGATCGAACCGGCCAGATCGATGCGCCCTGCCTGGAATGCCGGGGCCGTTCCGAAGATCAGTGCGGTCGCGACCGAGACCGTGAGCACGAAGAGCATCACCCGCCAGTCGATTGTGACGAGCGCCTCGCGAGGCAGATAATAGGGCGGCATCAGGAGCTGAAGCCCACGTGTCATGGCGTAGCCGGCCACGATCCCAAGAACGCCGCCCGTCAACGAGAGCAGGAGGCTCTCGATCAGGAACTGCCTGATGATCCTCGAGCGGCTGGCACCGAGTGCCGCGCGCACCACGACCTCTCGCTCGCGAGCGGTTCCCCGCGCCATGGCGATGTTGGCGAGGTTGGCACAGCCGACGAGCAGCAGCATACCTACGGCCGCCATCAGCATATTCAGCGACTGCCGCAGTCCGGTGTTGACGACCATGTCGGAAAAGCGATCGATCGTGATGCCCCAGTCCTTCTTGACGTCCGGGTAGTCGCGCGCGATCTGCGCGGCGATCGGCTCCATCCGCGCCCGCGCCTGATCGAGCGTCACGCCAGGCTTCAGCCGCCCCAGCACCTGGAGCCAGTGATAGTTCCGCGCGCGCTCGCCGTGACCGAAGACGAGCGGCCTCCACACGTCGGTGCGACCCCGATCGAACGCGCTCTCCGCAGGCATCACGCCGATGACGGTGAACGTCTGGCCGTCGAGCACGATCGCACGGCCGACGATGGTGCGGTCGGCGCCGAAGACCGACCGCCACGTGCGATTCGACAGTACCACGACCCGATCGCGTCCTGGCTGCTCGTCTTCAGCCATCAGCGTCCTCCCGAGCGTGGCGCCGATGCCGAACACATCGAAGTAGCCCGCCGACACACGCCCGACACGGAGCCGCGCGATCTCGCCGGCGCCGGCGAGCGTCATCGGAATGTTGGTCGTCGCCGCCATCGCCTCGAACACATCGTTCTGATCCCGCCAGTCCAGGAAGTTCGCGGTCGCGACGCCGTTGCGCAGGCCGCCGGGCGGCTTTTCGAACACGAGCACGATGCGCTCCGGGTTCGCATACGGCAGCGGGCGCAGCAGCACGCCGTCAACGAAGCTGAAAATGGCGCTCGTGGCGCCGATCCCGAGCGCGAGGACGGCGATGGCCGTAAAGGTGTAGGCGGGCGAGCGTGTGAGCGAGCGCACCGCATCGCGAAGATCGTGGCGCATCGTATCGGACCTCGTTGAGATGTTGGGGGAAGAAGACCTGGGCAGCGAAGAGTCGCGCCGCGTCAGGAGATAGGCGCGCAGGAGCGAAATCGTCTGGCGCCAGAACCAGATGCGGGCGCGCCGCGCGCCCAGCCTCGGAAGGACGTCCTCCGAGAACTCCTCTTCGAGATCCCCAAGGACGGCCTCGCGGCAGTCCGACGGGATCGCGCGGCCCAGGAGCCAGGACGCGGCGCGAGGAGGCTGGTCCGTCATGGGTGCCTCAGCTTGAGTGCGAGCCCCTGGGCCATCCGCCTCAGCGCGTCCAGCGACCGGCGGAGGAGGGCAAGACCGGTCGGACGAACCGTGTAGTACCGTCTCGGCCGGCCTCCGCGCGCTGGCGCCGGATCGCCGGTCCGCGACGACACGTAGCCCTTGGATTCCAGGCGATCGAGCGTCACATACAACGCTCCTCGCGACACCGCGCGCCCCGACCGGTCATGCAGTGCCTTGAGGATGCTGCTGCCGTACGCGTCCCCATCCGCGCGCAGAATCGCCAGGAGGACGAGCAATTCGAAGTCGCCGAGCGGTGGCAGGTCCGAGCGTTTCATGCCTACACTGTAAGCATGAGACGGACTGAATGCAAGAATGGTTGGGGCGGAGGAGACGGGGCGGAGGAGACGGTACTTGACAACCGCGCCGGGCGGGCGTATCTCTAGCGTTGTCACGCCGATTGAGACGTGGAGGTTCAGATGGACGAACCGCCGGGCTCAGAACGTGCGGCATTGATGGGTTGACCGTGACGGGTTGACCGTCCTGGTTGACCGATCAATGCTGCGCAATCGCACACACGACGTCGGTCCGAACGAAAACTAATCCTGGTCCCGCCAGGATGCGTGTTACCCACGCGATGAGCGCCCAGACTCGCGGCTTGAAGCCCCGAGCTGGGCGTTCCCTTTTTCGCGACCCCCTGGTAACCCTGACTCGCGTTTCAGGCTCTTTATAGTCAACACGAACACATCGTGATCAGCACGAATACATAGAGGGACTCCAGAGGTGCGTGAGTTGTCCAACAGAGGGATCAGCCGCATCGTTTCCGACCCCGAGGCTCGGGAAGCCTTCGGGGAGCTCGTCAGGCGGTACCAGAACGCGGCAATCGCCTATGCATACGCGATCCTCAGGAATCACGCCGGCGCCGAGGATGCCGCCCAGGCCGCCTTCCTGACTGCGTGGCTCCGTCGAGGCGACCTCCGCGAACCCCGGGCGTTTGCCGGCTGGCTCCGGACGATCGTGCGGACCGAGTGTTCCCGCATCATCCGGCGAACGCGCCTCGTCACGGTGCCACTTGATGATGCGTTCGTCGCGCGGCCCGAGCCGTCGGCTGGGAACGTTCGCGACTGGGAGCTTCGAGACCTGCTCCTGACCGCGATCGACGCGTCGCCTGAATCCGATCGCGCGGTGATCGCGCTCAGGTACATGAGCGACTTTTCGTACCAGGAGATGTGCGATTTTCTGGGGATCCCGCTGAGCACGGTCAAGAAGCGACTGCACGAGGCGCGACGACGCCTGCGCGCCCGGTTGACCGCATCGACTGGTGAAGAACGCACGCGGCAGGTGTTGGGAGCGTCCCGCGCGGCTCCGGATCCACAACTGGAGGAGCAGATCATGCAGCTCACAGAGTTTCTGGACAGGATCAGTCGCGGTGATGCGGCCGCTGTCGCCGCGGCCCTCGATGCCCACCCGGAGTGGCTCGATGCCCACAGTGAGAACGAACGGATCTGGGGCGGCAATGCCAACGCACTTGCGGTTGCAGCGCTCAGCGGTCAGACCGCGGTCGTACAACTCCTCCTTGCGCGCGGCGCACACCTCAAAACGCGTGTCACAGCTGGCGTGTCTCCGATCGCGCTCGCGGCCATTGAGGGACGTCCGGACGTGGTGAAGGTGCTGCTCGAGGGAGGCGTCACCGTCGACATCTTTGCGGCCGCTGCGATCGGCGACTCCCAACGCGTCACAGCGCTCGTGAGCAGTGATCCCACGCTCGTTCGCGAATGCGCCTTCGACGGAAAGACGCCGCTGCATTTCTGCCGCGGCATCGAGGTGGCTCAGGTGCTTCTGGCAGCTGGGGCCGACATCGACTCTGTGGATGACTCAGGACAAACACCGCTGCAGTGGATTGGCGCCACCGGTCGTTACAAGCCGGTCTGCCGCTACCTCATCGCGCGAGGGGCGAACGCGGAAGCCTCGGACATCTTCTGGGCGTGCGCGTACGGAGACGTCACGGCCGTCCTGAGATTCCTCGAGGCAGACGGCTCTCTCGTCCGCGCCCGCCGACCGGCAGGCCACGGCAGCGCAGCGGCGCGGGTTGGCAGTACGCCGCTGCACGAGGCGGCCGTGCGCGGCGAGGTGGAAATCGGGCGACTGCTGATCGAGCGCGGCGCCGACGTCAACGCGCGCAGTGGAAACAACGACGCCACCCCGCTGCATGCGGCGGCCGCCTGTGGGCATCGCGAGCTGGTGGACCTCCTGCTCGCGGCCGACGCCGATCGCCAAGCCCTGGACAGTAGCTTCGGCGCAACTCCAGAAGAGTGGGCGAAGTTCTTCGGCCATTCGGAGCTTGCAGCGTATCTGGGAAGTCTTCGGGCGTGACCGCACGAGTGGCGATTCCTACTTGCTCACGTCGGGCGGTGTGAGGTCGGTGACCGCCATCGCGTAACTCGACGCAGGTCCGACTTCCCCGTTCTCCAACGAGACATACGTCGGCTACCTCAGCCTTTGGCGCGGCCAGTCACATCACCGTTTTTTCAAAAATCTCGAAGCTTACCGTCAGGACTCGACCGATGGACAGTGGGAACAATGTCCATGAGCGCAAAGGAAGGTTTGAAATGACCGCTCGGCTACGGCTCCTCAGCGTGTGCGTGTTTGTGACCCTGACCGCGTGGGCCCCGCGGGACTCCGCCGCCCAGGCCCTCGTCAGCTTCATCGGGCGGCCTCAGGACATCGGCGCCTCCGGTCCTTACGACGGCCCGGTGTTCAACGCCTCTGCGGGCCCGCCCGCCAACCTTCAGAGCGGCTCATTCCGGTCGATCGTCGAAATCATGTGGGGGCAGTCGCCCACATTCAGACACCAGTGCCGGCGGCTGGCGGCAGAGACCACGCTCGTCGTGAAACTGCTCGTCAACACCTCGGACCGGCACTCGTCTGTGCGAGCGTGGACGGAGATGTCGCGGAACGACGGCAGGCTGATCCTCGTGCGCGTTGTCATCCTCTCGCCGACCAATGCGGTCGAGCTCATCGCGCATGAGATCGCCCACATCATCGAACAGTTGGACGGCATTGGGCCTCGCGACCGCTCGTCTACGAGAACGACGCATGCGGTGAGTGTCGCCTACGAGTCGGATCGGGCTGCTGAGATAGGACGCCGCGTGGCGCGCGAGGTCCGCGAGAGCCGCGGCCTGTCTACGCCACGCGTCTTCGGGCAGTAACACTCGTCAACGGAAACATAGTAGCGAGGTTCGAGAGAAACACCGCTTCGTGGCGGAGCTCTGACCTGCGGTGGCAGGGGGACGTATGCGTGTTCGATTTCCGGTCGTTCTGGCGGCGGTCACGACTCTTCTCGGATCGGGAACCATCCTCGCCAAGGCAGAAGGTCCCCATCCTCGCTTGAGGTTTCCGACCACCCATGTGCGGGTCCTGGTGGACCGTGCGATCGACGGCGCGAAGCGCCAGCTCGCCGATCCGGAATGTCAGCGGGTGTTCACAGACTTTCAGGACCGGAACGGCAACAGCCTGCTGGCCAACCTGCTCGCGAGTGGGAAGACCCCACAGGAGTATCTCGACGAGATGTGGTTCATCGATGCGAGCGACGCCCGCCCCTGTCAGCGCGGCGAGCTGCTCGTGGCCTACACCTCGCCCGGGCATCGGGTGGTCTATGTCTGCGGGTCTCGGTTCGTGCACCCGATCTACCGGCTCAATCAGAGGCTCGCCGAGCTCCTGATCATCCACGAGATGCTCCACTCGCTGGGGCTTGGCGAGAACCCGCCGACGACCCACCAGATCACGAAGCAGGTCGTGCGGCGCTGCAACCGAGTTTGAGAGACGTCGATCCGATGAGGCCCCTCTCGAGGGAACGAGACGCAACGGCTCCTTGATGAACGCCGGCTACCTCTTCTTGCTCGACTTTCTCGAACGCGACGCTTTCGGCGGTGGCACCTTGCCACCCTTCTCTCGAGCTTCGCTGAGCCCGATGGCGATTGCCTGCTTCCGACTCGTCACTTTCTGACCCGATCCACTCTTCAGCGTCCCCTTCTTGCGCCGACGCATCGCTGACTCTACGTTCTTCGCGGCCGATTCGCCGTACTTGGCCATTGGCACCTCCGGTGCCATGTATCTGCAAACAGCGTGCTGACCGCCTTCTGTCAGGATCTCTTGGTGAGCTCGAACGGCTGGAGGAGAGCATCGCCGCCGTCGGAGGGTGAGCAGTCATCCGCCACGCCAAATTGTCTGACCGGGAGTTGCACGACGAACGTCGCACCTTCCTCGAGGCCCGGGCTCGACGCCTCGATGGATCCGCCATGCAACTCCACGAGGTGCTTCGTGATCGACAGCCCGAGCCCGAGGCCCCACGTCCCTCGCGTTGTCGACGGATCGGCTTGACGGAAACGGTCGAATACGTAGGGCAGGAAATCCGGCGCGATGCCCTGGCCCGTGTCCTTTACGAGGATTCGGACACATCCTTCAGCGCAGGTGACGACGACGTCCACACTGCCGCCCGCACGCGTGAACTTCACGGCGTTGTGCAGAAGGTTCCAGAGAATCTGCTGCACGCGACGTCCGTCCGCGTGAATGCGCGGCAATGGGGACTCGCGCGTCACGGAAAGACGAACGCCTTTGGTGTCGGCGGTCGGCTTGAGGGATTCCATCGTAGCGTCTATGACTGCACCGACGTCCAACGGCGCGATTTCCAGCCGGACGGTCCCAGACGTGAGCTTGTTCATCTCGAGCAGGTCTTCAATCAATTTTGCCTGGACCTGCGCGTTGCGCTGGATGACGGCCATGGCCTGATCGGGATCCCTGACGGCGTTGCCCTTGGCCAGCATGCTCAGCCATCCCAGGATGGCATTCATCGGGGTCCGCAACTCGTGGCTCAAGGTCGCCAGGAACTCATCCTTGATGCGGCTCTGACGTTCCGCCTCGTCGCGGGCCCGCCGCTCATTGACGAGTGACAGCTCACGTGCCTGTTCGGCGCGTCGCTGGGCACTGATGTCGCGGCTCACCCCGACGATTTTGTCCACCTGGCCGCTCTCCGCGTGCAGCACACCCCCGCGCTCGGTGATCCACACGATGACGCCGTCTGGACGCACGACCCGGTATTCGCATTCGTAGGTCGAGCCCGCGCTCATGGCGGCCTCGACGGTTTCCTGGACGCGCTCCCGGTCGTCTGGATGCACCGTGCTGAACACGCGACGATCTTCACCAAACGACCCCGGTGGGAATCCAAAGAGCGTCTCCGGCTCGGTCGACCACGTCATTCGACCGCTGGCAACGTCCCACTCCCAGGCAGCGATCTCCGCCACATCCATCGCCATCCTGAGCCGCTCCTCGTTCTCCTTGACGCCACGATGAGCGACCGTCAGCGCAGCCGTGCGTTCCGCGACGCGCTCTTCGAGCTCCTGATTCACCCGTTCCAGCGTCTCCTGCACCTTCTGCCGCGCGGACACTTCGTGCTGGAGCTCCTTGTTCAGGATCGCGAGGGCGCGCGTCTTGCGGTAGAGGTCGATGAAGACCGAGACCTTGGAGCACAGGATGTCGGCGTTGACGGGCTTACTCAGATAGTCGACGGCGCCCACGCCGTAGGCCCGCAGCACGTCCTCGTCCTCCAGCGAGTGAGCGGTCAGGAAAATGATGGGCACGTCCTGCGTGCGACGCCGCTGCTTGACCAGGTTTGCGAGCTCGATTCCGCCCATCCGGGGCATCCTGATGTCGAAGATCATCGCGGCAAACTCATGCCGCAGCATGGCGAGGAGCGCCTCCTCGGCCGAGTGCGCCCGCACGAGCGCGCACCCGCTCGAAGCGAGCATCACCTCGAGGGCGTCCAGATTCCGCGGCTCGTCGTCGACGATGAGAACCTTGACGTCCTCGCTCATGCGGTCTCCCCGGTTCAACGGAACAGCCACACGCGGAGGAGCGATAACAACTGGTCGGTGTTCACCGGCTTTGCGATGTAGTCCGAGGCGCCCGCCTGCAGGCATTTCTCGCGATCCCCTTTCATGGCCTTGGCCGTCAGCGCAAGGATGGGCAGCGTCCGGAAGTCCGGGTTGTTGCGAATCTCACGCATGGTCTCGTAGCCGTCCATCTCGGGCAGCATGATATCCATCAGCACCACGCTCAAGTCGGGCGTCTGGTTGATCAGGTCGATGGCCTGACGGCCGTTGGTCGCGGTCAGGACTTCCATGTCCTGGTTCTCCAACACACTGGTGAGCGCGAAGATGTTGCGCGCATCGTCGTCGACCACGAGGACGCGTTTGCCGCGCAGAACGGCATTGGACCCGTGGAGCTGCTCGAGCATCTTCCTCTTCGGCTCCGGGAGGTGCGCGACGACGCGGTGGAGGAACAGCGCCGTCTCATCGAACAGCCGCTCGGGAGACCGCACGTCCTTGAGCACCACGCTCTTGGCGACCGACCTGAGCTGCGTCTCCTCCTCCCTGCTCAGGTCCTTGCCGGTGAAGACGACGACCGGCGTATCGCGCAACGCGGGATCCTCCTGCATCCGATCCAGGAGCTCGAACCCCGACATATCGGGCAGACGCAGATCGATGACGCAGCATTCGACGGGCGCGTTCTCCGGCGTTTGCAGCACATCGAGCGCCTCGGCGCCGGTCGCGACAGCGGCCACCTCGATATCGTCGTGGAGCAGCAGGTTCACAATCCCATCCCGCTCGATATCATTGTCCTCGACGACGAGCAGGCGCCTCTTGTGCGGAGCCACGTACGACGTGATGCGGTCGAATGCGTTCTCGAGATCCGCGGTCGTTCCCGGCTTCACGAGATACGAGAACGCGCCGTGCGACAGGCCATGCTGACGCTCCTCCTCGACCGACAGGATCTGCACGGGAATGTGCCGCGTGGCAGGGTCGAGCTTCAGACTGTTCAACACGGTCCAGCCCAGCATGTCGGGCAGGAACACGTCCAGGGTAATCGCAGTCGGCAGGTACTGCCGCGCCAGCGTCAGCGCGGTTGCGCCGCGGGTCGCGACAATGCCTTTGAAGCCCCGGTCGCGCGCCAGACCAAGCAGGACCCGGGCATAGTGCGGGTCGTCGTCGACAATCAGCAGGATAGAGTCGCCTTCCGTGACCGAATCCCGGTCGTCGGCGACGACCTCTGCCTGCGCGACCGCCAGCACGGGAAACGAGGAGATCTGCCTGGCCAGCGGATCGGTCGGCGCGGGGCCGCGGGCGGGTGCGGTGACGGCCCGCGCCGGACCGGTGTACATCAGCGGAAGATACAGCGTGAACGTGCTTCCCTGGCCAGGTACGCTCATCAGGCGAATCTCGCCGCCGAGAAGCGTCGCGAGCTCCCTGCTGATCGCGAGGCCAAGACCGGTGCCGCCGTACTTGCGGCTCGTCCCCGCGTCGGCCTGCTGGAACGCCTCGAAGATCAGCCGCTGCTTTTCGGGTGCGATGCCAATCCCGGTATCCGACACCTCGATCGCGATCGCCGCGGGCGCGAAACGCAAAACGGGGTGCTCGGCCGACCATCCTCTCGCGACCTGCTCGACCCGCATCTTGACCTGCCCCTGCGCCGTGAACTTGAACGCGTTCGACAGCAGGTTCTTGAGAATCTGCTGAAGGCGCTTCGCATCGCTGGTGAACGTGCGCGGCAGCGTGTTGTCGATCTCGACCTGAAAGGCCAGGTTCTTCGATTCGGCCAGATGGTGGAACGTCCGCTCGACGGTGTCCCTGAGCGCCTTGAACGTGATCGCCTCGGGCTCGACCGTCACCGTCCCCGACTCGATTTTCGACAGGTCCAGAATGTCGTTGATGAGCGTGAGCAGGTCGGTGCCGGCAGAGTGGATATTCCTTGCGAAATCCACCTGCTTCGACGCCAGGTTGCCCGAGGGGTTCTCCGCCAGCTGCTGGCCGAGGATGAGGATGGAGTTGAGCGGGGTGCGCAGCTCGTGCGACATGTTGGCGAGGAACTCGGACTTGTACTTCGACGTGAGCGCCAGTTCCGCGGCCTTCTCTTCGAGCGCCCGCCGCGCCTGCTCGACCTCCTTGTTCTTGCGCTCGACCTCCACGTTCTGCTCGGCGAGTTGCTGCGCCTTCAACGCGAGCTGCTCGTTGGTCTGCTGAAGCTCGGTCTGCCGTGTCTGCAACTCAATCGTGAGCTGCTGCGACTGCTGCAGCAGGTTCTCGGTTCGCATCGTCGCTTCAATGGTGTTCAGCACGACGCCGATCGATTGCGTCAGCTGCTCCAGAAAGGTGAGGTGCGTAGCCGTGAACGGCTGGATCGCGGACAGTTCGATGACCGCCTTGGTTTCTCCCTCGAAGAGCACGGGCAGCACGACGATGTTCTTGGGTCTCGCCGAGCCCAGACTCGAGTGGACCCTGGTGTAGGTCGCCGGCACTTTCGTGAGCAGGATGCGCTGCTTATCGAGCGCGCACTGGCCGACCAGGCCCTGGCCGACCTCGATGCGTCTCGACTGGTCGTCCCCGACGGCATAGCCGGCGAGCAGCGACAGCGCGGGTGAGCTGTCGGCCACCTCGGTCAGCATCTGATACATGGCGCCCTGCTGGGCGTTGACGAGGGGAGCCAGCTCCGACAGCAGGAGCTTGCCGACGGTTACGAGGTCGCGTTGGCCCTGAAGCATGCGGGTGAACTTGGCGAGGTTGGTTTTGAGCCAGTCCTGCTCCTGATTGCGGTCGGTCGTCCCCCGCAGGTTGTCGATCATCGTGTTGATGTTGTCTTTCAGCTCCGCGACCTCGCCGCGGGCTTCGACCTGAATGGATCTCGTCAGGTCGCCCTTCGTGACGGCGGTGGCAACCTCGGCGATGGCGCGCACCTGGTTGGTCAGGTTGGCGGCCAGCAGATTGACGTTGCCGGTAAGGTCCTTCCAGGTGCCGGCCGCGCCGGGCACGTTGGCCTGTCCGCCGAGGCGGCCTTCGACGCCGACCTCGCGGGCCACGTTCGTGACCTGTTCGGCGAAGGTGGCGAGCGTGTCGGTCACGTTGTTAATCGTCTCGGCCAGTGCGGCGACCTCCCCCTTGGCCTCGACCGTCAGTTTCTGGCGGAGGTTGCCGTCGGCGACGGCGGTGACCACCTTCACGATGCCTCGCACCTGGTCGGTCAAGTTGGCCGCCATGACGTTCACCGAGTCGGTGAGGTCTTTCCAGGTCCCCGCCACGCCGAGCACTTCGGCCTGGCCGCCGAGCCGGCCTTCCGTGCCCACTTCGCGGGCGACGCGCGTCACTTCGGCCGCGAAGGCGCGCAGCTGGTCGACCATCGTGTTGATCGTATTCTTCAGCTCGAGAATCTCGCCCTTCACGTCGACCGTGATCTTCCTCGAGAGATCGCCGCGGGCGACCGCCGTCGTGACCTCTGCGATGTTGCGGACCTGGGCCGTGAGGTTGGCCCCCATGACGTTCACCGAGTCGGTGAGGTCCTTCCACGTGCCGGCGACGCCCGGCACGTCGGCCTCGACACCGAGACGTCCTTCGGTGCCCACCTCTCGAGCCACGCGTGTGACTTCCGACGCAAACGCGTTGAGCTGGTCGACCATGGTGTTGATCGTGTTCTTCAGCTCGAGAATCTCGCCCTTCACGTCGACCGTGATCTTGCGCGACAGGTCGCCGTTGGCGATGGCCGTGGCCACATCGGCGATGTTCCGCACCTGCCCGGTGAGATTCGACGCCATCCAGTTCACGTTGTCGGTGAGGTCCTTCCAGGTCCCCGCCACGCCCGGCACTTCGGCCTGACCTCCGAGCCGGCCTTCGGTGCCCACTTCGCGGGCCACGCGGCTCACTTCCGACGCGAACGAGTTCAACTGGTCCACCATCGTGTTGATGGTGTTTTTCAGCTGCAGGATCTCGCCCTTCACGTCGACGGTGATCTTGCGGGAGAGGTCGCCCTTGGCAATGGCCGTGGCCACATCGGCGATGTTGCGCACCTGACCCGTCAGGTTCGACGCCATCGAGTTCACGTTGTCGGTGAGGTCCTTCCACGTGCCCGCGACGCCAGGCACCGCGGCCTGTCCGCCCAGTTTGCCTTCCGTGCCGACTTCGCGCGCGACGCGGCTCACTTCCGAGGCAAATGCGTTCAACTGGTCCACCATCGTGTTGATGGTGTTCTTGAGCTCGAGAATCTCACCCTTCACGTCGACGGTGATTTTGCTCGACAGGTCGCCGCGCGCAATCGACGTGGCGACGTACGCGATGTTGCGAACCTGGCCGGTGAGGTTGCTCGCCATCGAGTTGACCGAGTCGGTCAGGTTCTTCCAGGTGCCGGCGACGCCGGGGACCGCGGCCTGTCCACCCAGCTTGCCTTCCGTGCCCACTTCGCGCGCGACGCGGGTCACTTCAGAGGCAAAGCCGTTCAGCTGGTCGACCATCGTGTTGATGGTGTCCTTGAGCTCGAGAATCTCGCCCTTCACGTCGACCGTGATCTTGCGCGAGAGGTCGCCACGGGCGACGGCCGTCGTGACCTCGGCGATGTTGCGCACCTGCGCCGTCAGGTTGGCGCCCATCGCGTTGACCGAGTCGGTCAGATCCTTCCACGTGCCGGCCACGTCGGGCACTTCCGCCCGGCCGCCGAGCTTGCCTTCCGTGCCGACCTCGCGGGCAACGCGGCTCACCTCCGACGCGAACGCGTTCAGCTGGTCGACCATCGTGTTGACGGTGTCTTTCAGCTCGAGAATCTCGCCTTTGACGTCGACCGTGATCTTTCGTGAGAGGTCCCCGCGCGCGACTGCCGTCGTCACACCCGCGATGTTGCGGACCTGCGCCGTCAGATTCGATGCCATGGCGTTGACCGAGTCGGTCAGGTCCTTCCAGGTACCCGCCACGCCGGGCACGACCGCCTGCCCGCCGAGCTTGCCATCGGTGCCGACTTCACGCGCGACGCGCGTCACCTCGGCGGCAAAGCCGCGGAGCTGATCGACCATCGTGTTGATCGCTTCCTTCAGCTGCAGGATCTCGCCGCGGACATCGACCGTGATTTTCTTGGAGAGATCGCCGTTTGCGACGGCAATCGTGACATCGGCGATGTTGCGGACCTGGGCCGTCAGATTGCCCGCCATCTGGTTCACCGACTCGGTGAGCTCCTTCCAGACGCCGGAGACCCCCTTGACCTGCGCCTGACCGCCCAGCTTGCCCTCGGTCCCGACCTCGCGCGCCACGCGCGTGACCTCGGAGGTGAACACCGACAGCTGGTCGATCATGTTGTTGACCAGCCTGGCGGAGCGGAGAAACTCGCCTTCGAGCGGCCGGCCGTCGACTTCGAGCGCCATGGACTGCCCGAGATCGCCTTTCGCCACGGCGCCGACCGCGCGGGTGACCTCTGTCGTCGGCCACACGAGATCGTCGATCAGCGTGTTGAGGGCCGCGACTTCGTCCGCCCAGCCGCCCGTTACGCCGGCGGCGCTCATTCGCTGCTTGAGTTTGCCTTCCTTGCCGACGGCATGGGTAACGCGCGTCGTCTCCCGCGCGCGCCGTTCGCTGAGCAGCGCGACGTCGTTGAAGGCGTCGGCGATTTTTCCGTTCACGCCGGTGAGCGCCGAGGGCAAGCGGACGGAGAAGTCGCCCTGCTTGAACGAGAGCATGACGGCGAGCAGAGCCTGAGAGAATTGATCGGCCTCTCCGGAGGCAGGTCCCGAAGAGCCAGCGTGAGACGGCAGCGGTTTCAGGGTGGCTGAGGGGGAGGTAACCGGGGTGTCCATTACAGTGGTCTCCCGACAACACGGGAACGTAAGTGGGCGCAGTTTCCTGCGCCGTGTCCGTCCCCTATACAGGGAACGTCAGATTCCGAACAGTGAGCGAGGAAGTGAGTGCCGTTCTTTATGGCGAAAACATGCCGTGAATTAAGAATTCCCAGAACCAAAGCAATAGCCAAGCCAGCTCTGCCTTGTCGCGACGCCTGCCACCTCAGCCGTACAGTCCAAAGGGAGGCGAATCAGAGACGTCTATGCCTGGGTCTGCGCGATCTTCGAGCTCCGGCTGACGTCGAGCGGCTGCAGGGGGCGTTCGGCCGGTCCGGCTATCACTTCCCCAGTGGGCTGGAAGCGCGATCCGTGACACGGACATTCCCAGGTCCGGTCGGTCCGGTTCCAGTGCACGCGGCACCCGAGGTGAGTGCAGGTCGGTGAAAGCGTGACGAGCTTGCCTTTCTCGTTCCGGTAGGCGGCGACGACAGTGCCATCGACCTCGACGACGTCACCTGCGTTTCGTCGAATCGTTCGGAGAGGCCGGCTGCTCGCTCCTGCGAATCGATCGCGGACGAGATAGTAGGGATAGTCCACGTTCTCGGTCAGATACTTCCAGGGCCCGCGGCCGGCGACCGATCGGTCGACGCCAAACAGGTTCTGCCACGGGTTCGCGCGTCCGGTGATGACGTCGCGCGCCATGATGGCAGAGAGGGTTCCGAAGGTCATGCCGTTTCCGGCAAAGCCCGTCGCGATGAACTGGCGCTCGGCAACGGTGCCGATGATCGGCAGGAGGTCTGCCGTTTCGAGCACTTGTCCGGACCACCGCTCCGTCACTTCTGCGTCCGGTGCGATGCGTTTCAACCAGGATTCGACCTCGCCGTAACATTTCTCGGGATCGTTCACCTGCCCGGTCTTGTGATCCGCTCCGCCGGCGATGGCGAACGTCTCACCCTCTACATCGTCGATTCGGAGATAACGGTACGGACGATGGGTATCCCAGAAGAGTGCCTCGTCATGCCTCCCCGGCAGGCGCGCGCGCACGGCGTAGCTCGTGTACAACGCGAGCTTGGTCTGCAGCAGCGACGCCTGAAGCAGATTCTGGTGGCCCTGCAGAGGGTTGTGGGTCGCCATCACGATCCACGGTGCCCGGATCGCATGCGATCCGACCGTGACACCTCCGTCGGAGACTTCGGCGTTGCTCTCTTCGAAGACCTCGCATCCATCGCCTCGAAGATGATTCAGGAGGTCTCGCAGGTACTTTCGCGGGTGAAACTTCGCCTGATGCTCGACGCGCATGGCTGGAGCTCGCACAAAAGGCGCTTCGTCGAGATAGCTCGCGTCGAACTCGAGGTCGTGTGCGAGCGTCGCTTCGTCGCGGACGCGCTGTCGCTCTCGTGCGAACTCCCTGGCATCCGCATCGATCGCCACGTGAAGGAACCCGGGGACCCAGGTGAAATCGCATTCGATGTCGAACCGCTCCACGAGTTCGTCAATCTGTTGAATGGCAGCCCATCCGGCGTCCCACACCGCCTGCGCATGGTCCCGGCCCAGCGTCGAAGCGAGGTCGGTCAGGCTTGCATCAACAACCGAAGCGAGATGCGCGGTGGTGCAGCCCGTGTCGATGCCGCCGACGCGCCCACGCTCCACGAGAGCGACGCGGCAACCGGCCTCTTTCAGAAGAACGGCGGAGGTGATGCCCGTCAGACCCGCGCCGATGATGACGACGTCGACATCAATGGAGCGCCGCATGGTCGAGAACTTCGGAAGGGTGATCTTGTCCCAGTACGGAGTTGGTTGAAGCTTGGCCATGGGCACCTCACGCCAATTGATCAGTCCCTTCCAGAGTGGGCGGGCCTTATCTGCACGCGAAGCAAGAACGATTCCCCCGCGTCTCGTGAGGAGTCGACGCGACAGTGGAATCTCACTGCTCGATCGAGGCAGACGCTCGCGAGTCCAATCCCGCCAGCAGCCGTCGGATTTCCGCGACAAGCACGTCCGGATCGCAGGGCTTGACGATGACGGAGTCGAAACCCGATTGCCGCGCCTGCTCCAGTTGGACAATGTGGGAATAGCCGGTCGCTGCAATCAACGGAATCTGGCGGGTGGCCGCGCGGGACCGCAGCTCGCGAGCGACCTCGAACCCCGAGATATCCGGGAGATCGAGGTCCAGGACCACCAGATCCGGCATGGCGGTCGCGGCGCAGGAGAGCGCTTGATGGCCGTTGGCCGCGGTCAGGACCCGGAAGCCCTCGACGCGGAGAAAGAGTTCCCAGACGTCCAGGGCATCGGGATAGTCGTCAACGATGAGAACGGTCACCGCGCCTGCCATGGATGTATGGATGAACTTACAGTTGAACTTACAGTTATAAAGAACACGGTACCCTCGAACCTGCTTCACACATTACAAGGGGAATGCCAACCTGACTCTGCAGGGGCGAGACGAGTCAGCAGTCGTGCGAGGGGACGATTGAGGATACCGGGACTGTGGGCTTCTGCCCCGATGCGATGCCGGGCCATTCCAGGATGAACGTCGTCCCCAGCCCTTCGGCGGATTCGACCGACACCATCCCACCCATCGCTTCCATGCTCTCGCGGACGATCGAGAGGCCGAGCCCCATGCCCTGCGCGCCAAGCTCGTCGTCCATGTGCACGTGCACACGGACGAACTGGTCGAAGATAATCTCGAGCTTCGACTTGGGAATACCGATTCCGTTATCGCGAATCCGCAGGCGCGGGTGAGCAGCGGACGGGTCGACTTCGACGCGAACGACTCGCGACGCCTTGGCCGGATCGCTGTACTTGACAGCGTTCGCGAGCAGGTTGATGACCACGAGCTCCACGCGGCCAGCGTCGGCGGCAAAGCTGGGCAGCTGCGGGTCGACCTCGAACAGGACTCCCCGAGCGTCGGCCATGTCCCGCAGTTGTCCCGCCACATCCTGGACCACGGCCGACAGATCCACCTGCTGTTCGTTGGGAGCGTTGTCCGGCCGACGCGTGAGGCGGACCAGACGTTCGAGCTTGCCGGCGACGTCAGCCAACCGCACAACATTGCGCTCCAGGGTCTCGACAAGTCGTGCGCTCTCGGGGTCCTCTTCGCGGATCGGCAGCACACGCGCCAGGACCTGGAGCACGCCGAGCGGCTGGCGAATCTCGTGGCTCATCAGCCGGCTGAAGTTGCGAAGCTGCGCCGTCTGC
>Ga0184612_10000086_pt1 | contig 41664 bp, 41 predicted proteins | sample PLM3_60_coex_FD_133163 | JGI IMG/M metagenome (GOLD analysis project Ga0184612, IMG submission 133163) | Groundwater sediment microbial communities from an aquifer in East River, Colorado, USA - PLM3_60_coex | ecosystem: Environmental > Terrestrial > Soil > Riparian zone | place: USA: East... | reverse complement strand
TGTCCCGCGAAAGCGCCGCTCGGCGGGGGTAATGCCGCGCGCCGAGCGAAGCTCGTGAAACTGTGCGGCTTCGGTTCGAGACGACGACAGCGCCGGCAGGATACCGAACAGAAGGCCTGTCGCCAGGCTCAGCACCAAGGTGAAGGCGAGCACGCCGGTATCCAGGCGAATCTCAGCAGATCGCGGCAGCATTTCCGGCGGCACAGAACGGAGGAGCATGGGAAGCAGCGCTCCCGCGGTGATCAGGCCGATACACCCCCCGCATAACGACAACGCGGCGCTTTCCGTCAGCAGCTGGCGCAGAAGCCTGACCCGACTTGCCCCGAGCGAGGCGCGGACCGACATCTCGCGACCCCGACCACCGGCCCTCGCCATCAGCAGGCTGGCGACGTTCGTACAGGAAATGAGAATCACACAGCCAACCGCTCCGGACAGGACGAGCAGCAGCCACCGGACCTTGCCGACGTGCGACTCGCGCAGGTCGACGATCGAGACGCCACCCGTGCGCTGGCCGGGACGCAGGGTCTTGCCGATCTCGTGCAGGAGGCCCTCGACCTCACGAGCCGCCTGCGCCATCGACACGCCGTCAGTCAGCCGGCCCACGACCCTGTTGTATGCGTTGCCGCGGTATGCAGGCCGCAGTTGGAGAGGCACCCAGACCTGCGCCTTCGCAGGGAACTCAAAGCCCGCCGGCATGACGCCAACTATGGTGTACGGCACACCTTCGAGCCGCACGACGCGCCCGATCACCGCTGGGTCGGCGGCATAGCGGCCGCGCCACAGCGTATCGCTGAGGAGGGCGACCGGTGCGTTGCCAGCCTCCTCCCCCTCGTCGAAGACCCGTCCGAACGAGGCCTGCACACTCAGCAATGGAAACAGGCTCGCGGTCACGGCGGCTTTCTGCACATGAACAGGCGCGCCAGCATCGTTGAGCGCGGCTTCTCCGCCGCTGAAGGCCGCGAGGTCCGAGAAGGCGGCCAGTTTGCGCAAGGCCAGGTAGTCGGGATCCATGAAAGGCCCATCGTTCCACTGGAAGGAGCCCATTGAGCCCACCGAGTAGACCATCACGAGACGATCAGGATCGCTGTACGGGAGCGGTCGCAGCAACACCGAGTTGACGACGGTGAACATCGCAGTGTTCGCTCCGATGCCAAGCGCCAGCGACAGGACGGCGGTCGCCGTGAAGCCCGGGGTACGCCGCATCAATCGCAGACCGTAACCGAGGTCCTGCCAGAACCGTTCGAGCGAAGCCCATCCCCACATCTCGTGTGTGATCTCCTTGACGCGCGCAACGTTGCCGAACTCGCGGCGGGCGGCGGTGGCGGCCTCCTCGGGTGCGTCACCGCGCTCGACCCGGTCGCGGGTCGCCATCTCGAGATGCGTGCGCAGCTCAGCGTCCAGTTCCTCGTCTCCTCGTCGTCGCCACCAGGACATGAGACGCCTCACTTTCACTCCTGCCGTTCTTCCGCCGCTTCATCCCTCGCTCGGCCGGCGAGCGGGATTCAAGATGCCGGCAATCGCCGCCTGAAGCCGGTCCCAGCGGAAGCGCTCCGTTGACAGCTGGCGCTTCCCCGCGGCGGTCAGCCGGTAGACTCTGACCCGCTGGTTGTTCTCCGAGACCTTCCAGGAGGCCGCGATCCATCGCTGGCGCTCCAGCCGGTGGAGTGCGGGATAGAGGGATCCTGTGTCGACCTGCAGGACGTCGCCCGAATTGGCCCGCATGGCCTGAACGATGCCGTATCCATGCTGCGGGCCCCATTGCAGGGTCTGGAGGATGAGCATGTCGAGCGTGCCTTGCAGCAGCTCGATCCGGTTCCGATACCGTTCTTTCTTTGGCGCCATAGGATATAGACAGACTACACCCAAGGGTGTAGCTTGTCTATATCCTGGGTCTGTTTAGAAGGTTCGCTTCAGCGTCGACGCCACGGGCCCGACCGCCGGCCTCTTGCTCCAGTCGACGGGACCGTGGGTGATGCGGTGCAGCAGGTGGGGCAGCACGAAGGTGCGCCAGGCGTTGTCGAAGTAGTCGTAGGCCTTGTCCCACTCGGGCCCGGTGCCAGCCCGTGTGCGTGAACGTCAGCTTCGTCCTGTCGGACGGGAGCGATTCGAAATCGACGTAGACGACCGTGCGCTGCGCCCTGACGTAGGGCTGATGGGGCGGAGCATTCCACGTGAATGCGAGGCGCCTGTTGGGCTCGAATACAAGGATGCGAAGCCCGTCCCTACCGCGGCTGCCGGCAGGCGTCGCCGGGTTGAAGTAGACCGGTTCGCACGCGACCGTGATGGTCTTGCGGACGGGCTCGAAGAACTTGCCGAACTGAAGGGGCTCTTTCAGGTTCTCAGCGGCCACGTTGCTTGCCTTTCTTAGTGCTCGCGGGGCCCCACCCCCGCTCGCTCTCGCTCGGCCGCTTCGCGCCTCGCTCGGGCCGCAGGCGCTTCTTAATGCTCGCGGGGCCCCACCCCCGCTCGCTCTCGCTCGGCCGCTTCGCGCCTCGCTCGGGCCGCAGGCGCTTCCTAATGCTCGCGGGGCCCCACCCCCGCTCGCTCTCGCTCGGCGGCTTCGCGCCTCGCTCGGGCCGCAGGCGCTTCCTAACGCTCGCGGGGCGCTTCTCGTCTCGTTCTGCTTCCGCTCGAAACGACTCGAGCGCATCGTCCCAGAACTTGTCGAGGTAGCGTCTGAGCTCGACGAGCCCACGGAGCTCCACGCCATAGATCCGCCGAACACCCTCGCGACGTTCCGAGACGAGGCCTGCGCCCTTCAGCACCTTGAGATGCTGCGATACGGCGGGCCGGCTCACCGGAAGAGCGTCAGCCAGGGCCTGAACGGACGCCGGACCTTTGCGGAGGCGTTCGAAGATCGAGCGCCGCGTGGGATCGGCGAGCGCCTGCAGCGCTCTTTGGTAAGCCATTGCTAACGGTTAGTATGTGCTTACGGATGGATGGATGTCAACTGTACGGGGATCAGGGATCAGAAGAGCTTAGACCGCGGAGTCCAAGGACTCGGCTGAGCCCCATGCCTGACCTCTGATTGCGATCCCCGATCCCTGATCCCCGATCCCTGATCTAAGATGCCCCCATGAGATCCGTGAACGGCCTGCACCACATCACTGCCATTTCCGGCCCCGCGCAGGAGAACCTCGACTTCTACAGCGGGGTCCTCGGGATGCGGCTGGTCAAAAAAAGCGTCAATCAGGACGACCCGGGAACGTACCACCTCTTCTATGCGGACGCCGAAGGACATCCCGGAACGGATCTGACGTTCTTCCCCTGGGCGCAGATGGCTCCACCTCGCATGGGCCATGGGCTCGCGGTCGAGGTCAGGTTGGAAGTGCCGACAAGCAGCCTGGAGTATTGGGGTGCACGCCTCGAGAAATACGGCGCGCGAGTGAACGCGATCGACACGCGCTTCGGCGAGCGCACGCTCTCGCTCGTCGATCCGCACGGGCTCCGGGTCGCGCTCGTCGAGCCGTCGACCTCGTCGGGCCGTCCATTCACGCCGTGGGAACACAGCACGGTCCAGCCGGAACATCAGGTTCGTGGCCTCCACGGCGCGCAGCTCTGGGAACGCGACGTTGCGCCCACGGCGGGGTTCCTCACGTCAGTTCTGGGATTCAAGAAGATCGGCGAGGAGAACGGCTGGACACGGTATGGTTTCGACAACGCTGCGGGAGTCATCGACATCCGCAGCGCCTCGGACACGCGCCGCGGCGCATGGGGCGTCGGCAGCGTGCATCATCTGGCCTGGCGCGTGGACGACGACACGCACCAGCTCGCCGTGCGCACGCAGGTGGAAGCGGCGGGACGTCAGGCGACGCCGGTGATCGATCGTTTCTGGTTCAAGTCGGTCTACTTTCAGGAGCCCGGTGGCGTGCTGTTCGAGCTGGCGACCGATGGCCCCGGCTTTGCCGTCGACGAGGATCGCGAACACTTGGGCGAAACGCTCGTGCTGCCGCCGTGGCTCGAGCCTTCGCGGAAGAGCATCGAGGCCGGGCTCCCGCGGCTCACGCCGGCGGCGTGAAGAAATCGATCGAATTGCTCATTTCTTGATCCGCTTCCCTAAGCGATCCAGAAACGACTTCACCTCGTCTTCGGCCCGGTTGCGTATCGCGCGGTTGAGGGCGGCCTGCACGTCGACAAACACCGTCGGTGACGCCACGGTGCCGCCGATTCGCGCGGGAAGGACAATGCGTTCGCCCTCGCGAGCCAGGCGGTACAGATCCCGCCCGGCCTGCGCGCTCAACTCCCGCGACAGCATCACGTCGCAGCGGAGGTTGACGGCCTGCGACGCAAGCGAGAGCGTCCCCTCCCCCGTCACGTCGAGATCGTGAGACGCGAGCGTCAAATCGTTCGTGGACATCATCCGGCCGCCCACCGCGAGCGAGGCCGCCAGGCGCGTGAACGCCTCCCCGGATCCCGCCGGGCGTTCGCCTGAGGCTTTTCCAAACGCGAGGACGACGTTCCGGACGATGTCGAGGCCAGGGACCCGTCCGTCAGTGATCGAGACGCGCGCGGTTCCCCGCGCGCGCTTGATCGCGTCGAGCGGCTCGACGCCCGCCGCAGCGAGCGCAACGGTGCCGGCGAGTCGACCGGTCATCGATCCCGGAGAACCGGCAAATGCGACAAGCGCGGGGACGTCGAGATTCTCGAACGTGCCGCGCCACTCAAGTCTCGGCTCGCGTTGAGACCCGTCGAATCCGGCCGATCCCGCGAATCGACCGCCGAACATCTCCATCGACAAGTCGTCGAGCGCCACGGCTCCGCCCCTCATCCGGCTCGTCGTCGAGAGCTTCGTGAATCCGAGACCGAGCGCCCGACCCTGCCGCGCCCGAACGGCGATGTCGAGATGCAGCGGTACAGCGGCGGCCGGCGGGGCGCTGCGCGTCTCCGGTGACGGACTCTGCCGGGCACCCGCAGGGGTCGCCGCGGCAAGAAACGCCATCAGTCCATCGAGGTCGAGCGTCTGGGCTTCGACCGTGAACGCTCCCGTGCGCCGTGCCACGCTGGTCAGCTCGCCGGACGCGAGAAGGTCAGAACCCTCTGAGCGGCCCTGGAGCCGGCTGACCACGAAGCGATCGCCGCCGGTGAGCGACGAATCGAGATCGACGAGCAGCGCGCGCGAGCCGGCGACGAGCGTGACGTCGCGCAAGGCGAGCCTCCCGATCGACTCGATCGTGAGCTGCGCCGGCGCCGGCGTCGAGGCCTTGCTGCCGGCATCCGCGACTGCGCCGAGCAGGTTGAGGGCCCACCTCACGTCGATGCGGCTCTGCTCCACCAAGATCTCGGCATCCTCGACCCGGCCCCGGACGAGCGCGAGCAACCCGGTCGTCAGCCGCGCCTGGTCGATTGTGACTTCACGCTCGGCGCCGACAGTGATGCCGGTCAGATCGAGACCGACCCGCGGAAGCAACCGCGGCACGGCCGTCCGGATCGTCACCGGCCGGCCGAGAGCCGCGGACGCCTGCGATTCGACGGCAGCCTTGATGCGATCGCCACCAAGGAGGACGCGCACCGCCAGGGCGAGGCCGGCGACGGCCACGAGCAGCACTACAGCGACGACGACGATTCGCCTCGGCTTCTTCACGATCGAGCAATGGTGTCACAAGGGCTCGCAGAGTCGTCCGAAAGAAAAGCCCTTCGCCTTGAGGGCCGGCACCAGAAGCCGGATGGCCGCTGGCGTGTGACGACGATCGGCGCGGGGATTCTTATGGTGGCCGTCGTGGATCACGATGATGTCGCCTGCCGAAGCCTTCCGGGCCAGGCGGCGCGCGGTGCGCGCGGGATCGGTCTGCCACCAGTTCCAGTCCCACATCCCCCAGCTCCAGCCTGCGAGCCGGTAGCCCCCTCGCTCGAGACCCTCGTACATCGACGCACTGCGCCAGCCGGCGTGGGGACGAAACAGACGACACGGTGACTGCCCGGTGATCGAAGAAATGCGATCGGCGGCGAGCGCCAACCGCGTTGCCAGCGCGCCCGGCTCCATGATCATCAACCGGCGGGTACCGCTGTGCAAGCCAATCGCGTGCCGCTCCTCGGCCATGCGCCGGATGATCGGCGCGGTCTCGGCCGTGATGTACTCGTCGATCAGAAAGAACGTCACAGGCACTCCCTCGTCTCCGAGCGCGTCCAGCAGCGGCGGCGTCCACTCAGGATTCGGCCCATCGTCGAACGTCAGGTAGATCGTTGGTGGCGTTCCGGCCGTTGGTGCAACACGCCAGAGCGATTTCGATGGACGAAAGGCCTCGAAGAGAAAAGGAGCCGGCGCGGTATGCGAGAGCACCGCCGCGCCGGCGATCACGAGCGCAAGGATGGCGAGCCACATCACGACGTCACCGGGCTTGAACGCCCGTAACGCTGCGTGGCGTAGCCGACGATGAGACCGAGTACGCTGCCCGGCAGCATCATCTGCCACCAGTAGTGTCTGCCGTCAATGGCGGCGATCACAAAAGCGAAGAACCCGCCGACCAGCAGTCCAGCGAGAAGCAGTGTCTGCGGCGAGCGCACGCGAGTTGCGATGTAGCCGATGATGGCGCCGGCAAGGATGCCCTTGACTGTGGATCCGATGACGATCCCTAGGATTTCAGGGGCAACCTCCGGCGCCGAGATGAGTGCGCTCAGTCCGTCAAAGACCCCGAGCACGCCGCCGAGCAACAGTCCCAATACAGATTTGTTCATGCCATGTTCTCCAACCGTTCCTTTACGCGTCCGGCCGGATGTCTTTACTTGACCCGTGCTACCAGCGCGCAAAAAAGGCCACCGCGGCGCGCATCACCATGTACGCCAGCACGAGCAGGATAGCCGTTCGATACGTGCGTCCGAACCTGAGTACCCGTTCGACGACCGTTTCCCGATACGCATCGACCTTGCGATTGTCCCGATAACGTGCAACGTCGTCTGCGAGCGCCGTCACACTCTGATATCGCGCGGACGGCTCGACCGCAAGCGCTCGAGCGCAGATGGCTGCCACGGGCCGCGGAACTTTGATGAGCCGCAGACTGCCCGTCGAATCCGCATCAGGAATGCGACCCGTGAGCAGCAGGAACAGGATCGCCCCAAGACCGTACACGTCCGCCCGCTGGTCGACGTCAGCGAGAGCTCCGCGCGCCTGCTCCGGCGCCATGAACCCCACGGTCCCAACCACCGTCCCTGCACCGGTTTCCACCGGGAGCAAGGCGGCGACTGTCGACTGAGGACTGTGACTGACGACGGACGACTGAAGACCGCCGATTGCCTTTGCGACTCCCCAATCCATCACCATCACTTCACCGAACGAACCCACCATGACGTTCTCCGGCTTGAGGTCGCGGTGGATGAAGCCCTGCGCGTGCGCGAAGGCAACGGGTTCGCAGATGCGTTCGAAGATTCGCAGGCGCTCGGTGAGGTCCGGCACGCTGTGGAGGTGCTCGCGCAGCGTCCGCCCCCTGACGCGCTTCATGACGTAGAAGAGGCGGCCATCGGCGAGCCGCCCGGCGTCGTGAATCGGGACGATGCCGGGGTGTTCGAGCCTGGCGAGGACGCGGGCCTCGCTGCGCAGCCGGTGCTCGAGATCGGCGCTGGCGAAAGCGTTGGGGATCTTGATCGCGACCTCGCGGCCGAGCTCCTCGTCGACGGCGAGGAAGACCGTCCCCATGCCGCCGCGGCCGACCTCTTCGGTGACCGAGTAGCGGCCGGACTCGAACTCCGGCCAGCGCCCGAGGGCACGCAGGCGGATCACCGCGGCGTCGGACAGCCCGCTCGCTTTCGTGTTCGCGTGGCTGCTCATTCGACGTCCAGTCCAAAGAGATCCCGCGCCTCGCGGCGGAACTCCTGGTCGCTGCCGCACAATCCGCGCAGCGCGTCGAGCGCGCGTTCGCGGAAGCGGCGGCGGACCTGCGCGAGATTGTTCGTCACCTGCGCCTGTGTCAGGTTGAACTCGTCGGCAAGTTGCGCATAGCTCACGCCCTCGGCCGGCGCGAGGTCGTAGCGCTCGAAGAGGGTGAAGGGGATTGGGCGCCCCCGCTCTTCGTACTCCGTGCGCAGATCCTGCACCGTCTTGTCGAAAAGCGCGCGCACGAACCCCTGATGAAAGTGCTCGTCTGGATCCGGAATCGTGACGAGACCGCGCGACGTCACCTCGCGCTCGGCGCCGTCGAAGTCGAGCGGTAGCGTCTGGACGCCTCCGCCGCGTTTCAACCGTGAAGACGACTGCCGCATGTTCATGACGAACCGATCGGCGCACACGCGAACGAACGTGCGAAACCTGGCCTTGCCCGGCTCGTAGCGTTCCAGCCAGGCCTTCTGAAACGCGTCGGCGAAGAAGCCCGGCGTGAGATCGCGGGCGTCCTCGGCGTCGAGGTGCCAGGTGAGGCGCAGGTGCTTGTAGACGGGCCGCCAATAGCCTTCGACGAGGTCGCCGAACGCCTCGCGCCGCGTCTCGGGGTCGGCGTCGCAAATCCGCTCGATCGCCGAATGGCGCGTCGCGGGAAAACTACCGTTGGAGCGCACGTCACCCGGTTCCATTACGCCCCTCCTGGCCCATGTGTACGGGGCTGTCGCGGCCTGCCTATGATATCCGCCTCTGTCCCGACGCCGCCCGCTCGGGCTGCGTCAAGGTCTTGCCGAAGCGCTTCGCGCGAAGGCGGACTGAGGCTTCGGCGCGACTTCGCCGGTTCGCAGTGCCCGGGCTTTGGAGGGGCAAGGGAAGTTGTATGCTGTCCCCGAGATGCCCCCACGACCCGTAGATGCGCAAATCGACGGTCTGTATCAGCTGCCGCTCGATGAGTTCACGGCTGCACGCAACGCACTCGCGAAGGCATCGGGCGCAGCGGCCGCCGAGATACGCGCGCTCCAGAAGCCGCCGATCGCCGCCTGGGCGATCAATCAAGTCTACTGGCTGGGTCGGCCGGCATTCCACGCGTTGACGGCGGCGGCGGCAGCCCTCGGCGCCGCACATACCGCGGTCGTCACGGGAAAGAAAGCCGACCTGCGCGCGGCAGGCAAGGCACACGAAGACGCGCTCGAGGCGGTGGTGAAACTGGCGATCGCGATCCTGCGGGATGCCGGTCAACCCGCGACCGACGCGACCAGGCAGGCCATCACCACGACGCTTCGCGCGTTGCCAGCGTCGACGGATCCTCCAGGCCGACTCACGCAAGTCCTTCAGCCAACCGGGTTCGAGCTTCTGGCCGGCCTACCAGCGGCCGTGTCGCTCGGGCAGGCTCGGCCGGCCGCGGCGCCGGTGAAGGAGAAGGAGAGGGAGAAGGAATCGGCGCCCGGGGCAGGATCGCGAAAGAAGGACGCCGCGCGCGAAAAGGCAGTGGCCAGGGCGAAGGAGGTCGTGGCCGCAGCCGTCCGCGCCGAGCGCACGGCGGAACAGAATGCGCGCCGTGAAGAATTCGAAGCCGCGCGCACGACGCGAGAGGCGGAACGCGCCGCGAGCGATCTCGCCAAGGCGCGCCAGGCGCTCGAAGCCGCGCAGGAAGCGGTCGAGACCGCGGAGCGCGACGCCGAGGCCGCGACGCGCAAGAAGGAGGCGGCGGCGCGACGCGTGCGGGAGACCACCGAGTCGCTGGCCGCCGCCAGAGTCCGGACCGAAGCCGCCCAGGCCGCCCTCACGCGCGCGTAGCTCCCGCGCCTCCGGGGCCCCCGGCGCCCACGCTCTTCTCGAGCCGGCACACGAAAAAGATGTACATCGCCGGCACCATCATCCCGATGTGCAGTGCGTTGAGCGACACGAGCGAGATGACCCGTGCCCACACCAGCAGTCCGGCGCCGACGATGAGCGCGATCAGCCACACCTCCCACTTCGCCGTCAGCGCGAGCGCAAGCGCCGGCGCCGCAATGCCGAGCACGATCAAAGCCTGCGCGCCAGACCCGGCCCGCAACGCCCCGGAATCGAGTGCCTGCAGCCCCCCGACGACGACCGTCAACAGCGCCCATAGCAGTCTGTTCTGAACCATCACCAACCTCCTTGAGCGTGACTGTGACAGGCCGGCTGAGCGCGAATGGAGGTAAGGGAGATGAACGGTCAAAGATGCTGATGAACGGCGGACACAACAGAAGACAGCAGCGCCTGCGGCCCGAGCGCGGCGCGGAGTCGCCGCGCGAGAGCGAGCGGGGGTGGGGCCCGCGAGCATTGAGAAATGCGAACACGAGGCTTCTAGCCAGCTTGACGCTCCTAGACCTCCAGCGCCCTTCGCACGTCCGCGGCCCGACGACGGCTCACGTGAACGTTCGACGCATCGCCGAGCGTCAGCGTCGCCGACCCATCGCCATTGCTGACGATCTTGAGGACGTGCGCGACGTTGACGAGATCCGCGCGGCTGACGCGCACGAAGCCTCCGGCGAGGCGCGTTTCCAGCTCGCCGAGCGTGTAGTCGGTTACCGACGAACCGTCGCGCGTGTGTGCGAGGACGAGCCCCTCGTCGGCCGAGAACCGGATCACGTCGCGCACCTGCAGCAGCCGATGGCCGGCACCCTGCCTCACGAGCAGCCGGGCCGGCTGCGCGCGCTGATGCCCGAGCGCCGATCCAAGCCGCTCGAGCGAGCCTGGAGTCCACAACCCCGCCCGCTGGAGCGTGGCCAGCCGTCCTCGCGCCCGTTCGAGCGCCTGGGCCAGGCGTTCCTTCCGCACGGGCTTGACGACGTAGTCGAGCGCCTGTTGATCGAAGGCCTCCAGGGCGTACTCGTGATATGCCGTCTGAAAGATGATGAGCGGTCGCGGCTCCGGAAGATGACGGGCGACGTCGAGCCCGTCGACTTCGGGCATCGCGATGTCGAGCAGGATCACGTCAGGCGCCCGCGTGCGCGCGAGCTCCAGCGCAACGATGCCGTCTGGAGCCTCGCCGACGATCTCGATGCCCACCGGGTCGATCTCCTCGACGAGCGACGCCAACCGCGTCCGCGACGCAGCCTCGTCATCTACGATGAGCAGCCGCATCTCTCACTCATGCGACGCGGACGGTGGCAGAGTGACGGTGACTTGGGCGCCGTCCGCCTCGCTCGCGACGACCAGCGTGGCGCGCTCGCCGTAGATCGCCTGCAGCCGCTCGCGCAGGTTGCCGAGACCGGTCCCTTCCTTCCACCGGGCAGGAAACCCGGGCCCATCGTCGTTGACGCGGATCGTCAGATGATCACGAGCGTGAATCATGATCGAGATGGTGCCGCCGGTCAGTTGGGAGCCGATGCCGTGGGCGAGCGCGTTCTCCACGAGCGGTTGAAGAACGAGAGGGGGGAGCGGCCGCGAGCGCGCGCCATCGTCCACATCCCACTCGACGCGCAGACGGCTGCCCCACCGTTCCTGCTCGAGCGTCAGGTACGCGCGGACGTAATCGAGCTCTTCCTCCACGGTGCCCATGCGCCCAACCGATCGCCGGAGCGTTTGCCGGAGCACATCCGAGAGGTTCTCGACGACGCGCTCGGCGGCAGGCGGGTTGGAACGCACGAGCGAGGCGACCGTGTTCAGTGCGTTGAACAGGAAGTGGGGGTTCATCCGCGCCTGGAGCGCCGCCAACTGCGCAGCCGCAGCCTGGCTGCGTGCGTCGGCCGCCATCGCGGCCTGGTGCGTTGCGTGCCGGAAGAGCGTCCGTGCCGAATTCGTCACCGTGTGCCCCGCGAACAGCAGCATGAAGGTGTACGCCGTCAACGCTGAAACCGTCAGCAGCCATTCGGCGCCGAGCAGCGCGCGAAGGACCATCAGCGCGGCGGCCGCGCCGAGCGCCACGCCCGACGCGAAGCCCAGCGCGGGAAGCGCGAGGAGAACCTGCTGAAGCGCATCCGCGTCCTCGCGCGGCCGAGGCCGGTTCGCGGATTCGTCCATCGTTCGCTGCAGGGTGTGCGCGGCCCCCAGGAGCGCCACGCCAGAGACACCGAGCACCGCACTGAGGAACTCGGCGACCCCTGCGACCCCTTCAGCGTTCCGGCTGTCCCACATCTGCAGCAGCACCAGACCACACCAGAGCGCAACCAACCACCGGATTTGGCTGCGTATCGGCGGGCTGGCGTCGGCCAGCGCGTCCCGGACGATCGGCCACATGGAGGAAACAATAAGGGGGATCTGCCGCTTGGGAAAAGAGGAAAGGATAGTCTTGGCTTGTGAAGCTGCGCCCACCAGTTCAGCGGATACGGTGGCAAACGATCGGCCTGATCCTCGCTGGAAGCGCGATCGTGGCCTGGGGCGTGGGGTTCGTCATCGGGCTGATTGTGCGGTTCGCATCCGGAGCCTGAACCGAGATGTCAGGCGTGGCCATGTGTCCGTGCTACCCGTGTTTTGTCTGTGTCTCTGGATGAGCAGCCGGCCAAGGATGGGCTTGGCCGGACGGCACGGGAGTTGATAGAGGTGTGGAGAAGAACCGCGAGTAGAGGAAAATGCCCGAGGAAATGACCCTCCCCACTGCCAAACTGTCCATGCTGCGTACACTCGACGAGCTTCGCGAATGGGTCAGGCAGAACCTGAAACTGGACTTGCTGGGCGAAGCGCAGTTGTTCGAGGCCATTGACCAGGTGCTCGCCCGTCAGCGTCAGATGGTCGAAGAATCGAAACACGACGCGATTCAGGCGCTCACAGAAGGCTTTACGGCCAAGTTGGGTCGTTTGCAAACGCAGCTCTCCGAGAAGGACGTGACGGTCAGCAACGTCGCGCGCTACTTCGAGGACGTGGTCGCGGACCTGACCGACAAGTCTCACCGCGACCCGAAGACGAAGCTCCTCAACTTCAACTGGTTCATGGAGCGCGTCGAGTCGTATCTCGCCGTCGAGCAACGGGTTCGCTGGTGCAGTGTCGGGGTTGTGGACATCACCAGCTTCAAACGCTACAACGACACGTTCGGCCATGCCGTGGGCGACCAGATCATCGAGCGGGTCGCCCGGATCCTCTCGGATCAGATCCGTTCGGACGACTTCCTCGCCGTCGAGCGCGGCACCGAAGCGCGCGATCTGCACGCCCGTTTTGGCGGCGACGAGTACTGTTTCCTCATTCCGCAGCTCCCCGGGTGTGTCGAAGCCACGGAGATTGCCGAGCGGTTCAGACAAGCCGTCGCAGCGCACGACTGGGGGAGTGAAGACGAACGCCTCGCTGACAATCCTGTAAGCGTCGACGTGGGCGTCGTCTGTTTGAGGATGGGCCCCGTCGCGGAACGCCGTGGCGTGGCACGACAGCTCGCGGCCGAGCTGATTCAGCGGGCGGACACCCTAATGTACGAAGCGAAGAGCGGCCGGTCGGACCGAGTCCACGTGACCGCTGTAGCGGTCGAGAGCGGCGTGATCGTAGACATCACCGGTGCACGGCGTGGCCCGAAACGAATCGAGAACCGCCGGTGATTTGCCCGGGCCCGAGCGCGGGTGCTAGAATGCAAAGTTACTCGATCTGTCCTGCGCCCACTTGGGTGCGATCGACCAAATCCGAGTAGCAGTTCTGCATTCGTGGTGGGTGTAGCTCAGCGGTAGAGCGCCGGACTGTGGCTCCGGAAGTCGCGGGTTCGAACCCCGTCATCCACCCCACCTCCCAAACCATCAGAAAACTTGAGCGTTCTGCGGTTCTTGCTAACGCCCTGCTAACCGTGCAGGAGCGCGCCCATCGTCGCCGCTGCCTGCCGCTGCATGTCCGGCAGCACGTGCGCGTAGGTGTTGAGCGTGATCTCGACGCGCACGTGACCAAGACGTTTCGACACGACGTGCACAGGTTCCCCTGCCTGCAGGAGCAACGTCGCGCACGTGTGCCGCATCCCGTGGAACGTAATCGCCTTGACCTTCGCCGTCTTCACCAGTCGGGCGAACTGCCGCTGTCCGAGATGGTTCGCCTGCAACGGCAGCCCGATCATGTCGGCCCGGTTTGTGAGGTCGCCGTACTCCTTGGCGAAGACGAGCCCGTGATCCTTGTGGGTGGTCCGGTTCGCCATCTTCAACTCGGCCTGCGCCCGCTTGTGCTGGCGGACGAGGTCGACCGTCTCGGCTGAGAGTGTCACGTCGCGGGCGCAGCCATTCTTCGGCGGCCCGAACGTCGGTTCAGGTCCCGGCTTTGTCAGTTGTCGGACGATGCGGATACTGCCCGTCTCGAGGTCCACGTGTTCCCATGCGAGCCCGCACAGCTCGCCCTTGCGGGCGCCGCTGTCGAGCGCCATCGCGTAGAGTGCCGCCGCCTGCGGCCCTGCGGCCTTGGCGGCCACAAGAACGCCCGCGCCTCGTGTGAGGCCAGCAGTTGACCCGGGCGTCCTCGTCGGCCGCCTTGCGCCGCCGCGGGGAGTGATCCAGGTCGACGGCGGGATTGATCGCGAGCAGCCGTTCCTTGACCGCCTTGCGTAGCGCCCGACGTAGCACTGTGTGATGCACCGGACGGCTGCCGACAGGGATGTCGGCGTAGTACGCCTCGACGTGCGACGACCGGAGCTTCTGCAACGGGATGGCCGCGATCGGCGCCTTCTGCAGATGGTTGTCGACGATGCCCTTGTACCGGGTATAGGTGGCCGGCCGGATGTTCGGCTTCGCGCTCACCTCAATCCAGTCGGCCAGCCACTGCCCGAGCGTCATCTTGGACGGGTCGACGTACTGGCACGTTCGAACCGTCTCCAACAGTTCGGTAAGCTTCTCCTCGGCCTTCTTCTTGCCGCCGTGAAACGTGTGCCAACTTCTGTTTGCGCCGGAGCTTGCCGGTCTCCGGATGCGGCTCGTGCCCGAGGTCGAGAATGAGCGACCACGAGCCCGGCGAACGCTGTTTGATACTGCCCCTCATTCGTCACCTGCCTTCACACTAGATCCACCACATGCGCGCCACGTTGTCTCGATCTTCGCGCGTCATCACTCCCCGCCTTTCTACCCACGGCCAATCGCACCCGCAGAGTTTCCGGGGCGCTGCTTCCTGACGGCCCCAATTTCCTGAAAGTAGTCGATGAGACACGCACCAAAATACTCGACAATAGTGCCCATTGCGTCTCTCACGTGCGCCATGTCCTTCTCTACAGAACCCTGAATCCTGTGAGATTCAGAATGAGATGCTGCCTCCGGAAGACTGCGTGGGCGAGGACTTCAGAAGCCAACCGATGCACCGAATCGTCACCGGATTGCTCCAGCCAGACTAGTGCTTCGTTCCGTCCGTACTCGCGCACCGAGGCGCGAACCACCTTGTAATCCCAATGAAAACCGAGCTTATTTCTTGCGCGCTTCAACAGCTTCGCTGCGGGATGCCTAGCTGAGACCAGCTCGTCGACACTGTGGAGCAGCTCTTTACTTGCCCCCGCGCGTTTGGCATGGCCCTGAAGCACTGAGGCTTTCTCTCTGCATAACTTCAGCGCCTCGTGCATCAGGGCTGCCGTGGTCACCATCGAAGACAAAAGATTTCGCAATCGAACGGCCTCTGGCCTTCCCTCGAGCTGGCCGCCGTCCGTGTGACAATCGGCGTATGGCGAAACGTCGGTCAAGTGCGAAGTCTCACGATTTTACCGCTATCGCCAGGCGTGTCGTTGAACAGGCGATCGGCGAACGACTCGACGGCTCGCCGCTTCCAAAGCGAACGAAGCGAGCCGTCGGAGGTGCAAAGGGCGGACGAGTCAGGGCGAAGAGCCTGAGTGACCCCGGCAATGGAAGCTGGCGTCACGCAGCACGTTTGGGAGATTGAAGAAATCGTGGCGCTACTCGACGGTCAAGAGACCGCATGACAACAAACGCCACCTTCCCCGGATTTGACCACGTCTACCTGCTGGGGACTACTGGTTCCAACGTCGTATTTCACACGTCAATAGACTTGTCCGTCGAGGAGGGGTTCGCTGTCGTTCGCGGAGAGCTAGAGGTTCAGGAACCGGTCACTGTGCGATGGGTCAGCGGTCGCCGCAAACCGCAGGACTTTGTTTGGACGAGTATCGTCGCCCCAATCGTGGTCAGCGATAAAGTTCTGACGGCACTAGGAGCTATCCGCGCAACGGGTTGGGTCTGTTATCCCGTAGACCTGCGTGGTGCCGATGACGAGCCGATTCCAGGGTATTCCGGGGTCTCCGTGTTGGGACGTTGCGGACCGATCCAAAGTGAACGTAGTGTGCCAACCAAGAAGCAATACCCCGGCGGCATTTTCAGCGTGAATCAAGGGTATTTTTTCGACGAACGGAGTTGGGATGGCTCGGACCTGTTCATGCCAGCGGATCGCTCAGGGATCGTGTTCGTCGTCGAAAGAGTGATGCACGCGCTTGTGAAAGCGGGGGCGAAAGGCATGGAAATGAAACGTGCCGACCTAGCTGTGCTGCCGTGACCCCAAACTGATGACCCACTACCCCGCACTGGGGTTCAACGGGTCTCCCGCGCGGCGGGGCTTGCTAACGGTTTGCTAACGAACTAGGTGGGACTGGAAGGGACGAGGCGGGAGAACCTAGAGCGAATCCGGCCGGAATTGCGGACGAAGTGGGACTGTCAGGGAGGTGACGGGACTGACTTGGATTACGTCGGCCGTTCCCCGTCATCCACCCCAACCCTGATCTTCCCGTACATCTTGAGCTCATGAGCGCACGCGTTGACGCGCGTCGGCGGCGTGTGCTTCGCGCGAGGATTTGACGACCACCCCGCTTCACGCCTCGCGGGGAGCTCGGCGGCGATCGAGCCTGAGCAGGAGCATTGGCTCCAGGGTCACGCGGCGATTGAGGATCCTACGCAGCGTTTGAACGAACACACGGCGCTCGGCGCGTCGGGCAGCCGCACGTGCAAACAACGCCTGCAGGGCTTTCCGGGTCGGCGAGGAACGAGAGGGTCCCATGCGGTCACAGTTGCAAGAACCATGACACGTGGATCTCAGCAGGCATACCGACGAGGCCATCTGTCACTCGCGGTGACCTGGTGTGTTTCTTACCCGTTTACCAACTCACTGGTCGCAACGATTCGGTACCGGGCGCTTGGCGGCTGACCCGGCTGCGCGTTGTCGTACACGAACGTGAGGTCGTGGCTGTTGAAATGGTCGAACCACTCGGTCCAGGAAATCGTTCGGAAGGGGCTCACGCCTGGGAAGTTGAACCGCAGGCCTGTGCCGCCGTCCACGACCTTCAGCGCGGTCGCCGGGCCTGACGGCGTTGCCTCCCCGGTAGCAGGTTCGGCTCCGACGCCACGTGCCCACTCGCGGATAATCTCATGATCCCGCGTCGACAGCGCGGTTGCGCCAGGTTCCGGCCCGGTCTCACGCGTCACATTGGGTATCTGGCGCTTCGCGGGCAGAAGAGGTTGCTCGTTCGACATAGAAGCTCCTTACTCGTCTTGCTGTCGTGCTGGTGCGTGGGTGCAACACGGATGGACACTTTCGGCACCAAGCAGATTGCATGTGCACGTGGCATGCCGTCCCAATGGCGCCACGCCGTCGCCTGAGGTGCAGAAAGTGCTCTGAGGGCGAATGTGCTAGCATCCGCGGAATCAGCTATGAACAGGCGGCTTCTCCCCGTTCTTGCGCTGAGCATGGTCCTCGGCGCCGCACAATCCAAGCTCCCGTCGCCGGATCCTGACGACGGCGGGATCACGTTGCCGCCGGGCTTCCGCGCGCTCGTCGTCGCCGACAACCTCGTCGTCGGCAGGAAGGCTGGCAACACCGCCGAGCGCCTGCGCGGCATCGCGGTCGCGCCAAACGGCGACGTCTACGCCAAGACGAGGCTGGGCCAGATCTTCGCGCTGCGCGATACGACGGGTGACGGCCGCGCCGACGAGATCAAAGAGTTCGGTCCGGGCGACGGGGGCACCCACATCGCCTTTCACGACGGCTGGCTCTACCACTCGAGTCGCACCGCCGTGTATCGATACAAATACACACCGGGCGAGCTGGTGCCGACGAGCGAGTTGCAGACCATCGTCTCGAAGCTTCCGGCCGAACGGGATCACGACGCGAAGGCGTTCGCGTTCGACGATCAGGGACGGATGCTCGTCGAGATCGGATCGCCCTACAACGTCTACAGCAAGCCGGATCGCCAGCTCGGCGCGAAGGGCATGGACGCGACCGAGTTCCAGAAAACATACGGTGGCTTCTGGCGCTTCGATTCGGGCAAGCTGAATCAGACGCAGGCCGACGGCGTGCGCTTCTCGACGGGCCATCGCCATGCCCTCGCGCTCGCGTGGCACCCGGTCTCGAAGAACTTCTTCATGGCGCAGATGGGCCGCGATAACCTGAACGTCGTCGATCCCGAGCACTACGACGCGCTCGACAACGCCGAGCGCGTGTCCGAAGTGATGCACCTCGTGCGCGAGGGCTCGAATTTCGGCTGGCCTTACTCGTACTGGGACCCCGTCAAGAACGCGCGCATGGTGGCGCCCGAGTTCGGCGGCGACAACGTGAAGCGCGTCGATCCCGATCCGTACGACAAGCCAGTCGTTGCGTTCCCCGGACACTGGGCCCCGATCCAGATGACGGTGTACAGCGGCACGCAATTCCCCGAGAAGTACCGGGGCGGCGCCTTCGTGGCATTTCACGGATCGTGGAATCGGGCGCCGCGCGCGCAGGCGGGCTACCAGATTGCCTTCGTGCCGTTCGACGCCAAAGGCATGCCGCTCGGCACGTACGAAACGTTTGCGGATGACTTTGCCGGCAAGCGCGAATTCGTGAGCACGGGCGACGCGCGCTTTCGTCCGCTCGGATTGGCCGTCGGCCCCGACGGGTCGCTCTACGTCAGCGACACCGTCAAAGGGCGGATCTGGAGAGTGATCTACACCGGAGAGACCCGCACGGCCGCGCGTCCGACCACCCCGGCGACATCAGCCAGCCCCGCCGCGCCCAACGACGGCTCACGCGGCGCACAGCTGTACCAGCAGGTCTGCGCGGCATGCCACATGCCCGACGGCACCGGCGTCCCCGGCATGCAGGCGCCGCTCGTCGGCAGCGCTGTCGTCGCCGGCGATGCGGCCATGCTCATCCGGGTCGTCCTGCAGGGACCCGCGCAGGTGCTCCCGGCCAACCGCCCGAAGTACGCCGTGCAGATGCCGCCGTTTGCCGCGGCGTTCAGCGACGCCGACATCGCCGACACGCTGACGTTCGTCCGCCGGGCGTTTGGCAAGGGCGCATCGGCGGTGACAGCGGAGCAGGTCAAGGCCCAGCGCTAGTACACGGAATCATTCGCGATGATCGCGAAGCTCACGAAGCTCGCGAAGGATTCTTGCCAAACGTTTCTTCGTGGTCATCGTGGTCTTCGTGCTCATCGTGATGGCAACGCGTGGCTATCTCTATCCGACTTTAACCACCATCATCGTCGCATCGTCGAACGGCTCGCGCGTACCTCGGTACTCGGCGATTACCGTCTCGACACGCGCGAGGAGATCCTCCGCGCCGGTTGCAGACACCAGCAGGCTCTCGAGCCTTTCGGCGCCGAACATGTCCCCGGCCTCGTTCTCAGCTTCGACGCAGCCGTCGGTGTAGAAGAAGAGCAGGTCGCCCGCGGCGAGCTGAACGCGCGCTTCCGCATAGCCCCGGCCCGCGAGCAATCCTACGGGCAGGCCCGACGATGTCATGCGTTCGAGCGTGCGGGTGCTTCGCAGGATGTACTGGGGATTGTGCCCGGCGTTCACGTATCGCAGCTCTCGCGACGCAGGGTTGAAGATGCCTACGAACAGCGTCGCGTAGATCGGTCCGGGCGTGTTGCCCTCGATGTCGACGTCGATCTCTCTCGCGATCGCGTCGAGATCCTGACCGAGCGCGAGCCGCGTGCGCAGCGACGCCTGGATATTCGCCATGAGGAGCGCGGCACCCACGCCCTTACCGGAGACGTCGCCGACGAGCAGCGCGATCCGTCCGTCGCTCAGCGAAAAGTAGTTGAAGAAGTCGCCGCCGACTTCCTTGGCGGGCACCGACACGCCCTTGATCTCGGTCAGCCCGAAGCGCAGCGGGCCCTGCGGCAGCATGTCGTGCTGGATCTGACGCCCAAGCTCGAGCTCGCGCTTGATCCGTTCCTGCTCCACGGCCGCGCGCTGGTGGAGCTCGACGTCTTCGGCCATCTGATTGAACGCCGTGGCGAGCCTGCCGATCTCGTCGTGCGATCCGACCTGGACGCGCGCGCCGTAGTCGCCGAGCGCGATGCGACGGACGCCGTCGCTGAGCTTCGACAGGTTTCTCGTCAGATGCGAGGAGATCGGAACCATCCCGACGAGGGCGAGGCCGATGAAGGCCAGGCCAAGGCCGGCGTTGCGGGCGCTCGCCCTCCGCAGCGTCTGCAGCGAATCGCCGACCGGACGCGCGATGCCGAACCGCAGTCCCGAGCCGGTCGGATCGGCGGTCGACACGACAATCCACTCGCCCACTCTCGTCGTACCGGCCGGCTCGTCGGGCTTCGTGACGCTGCCGCCCATGGCTTCGATCGTCTTCTTGTCGTCGTCGGTCTGCGTGTAGAGACGCCCGTCTTTGGCGACCGCAAAGGGAATCTCGCCCCGATCGCGGCGCGTGGTCGTGAGGACCGTCGCGAGCAGGTTCGGCAGATTCACTTCGGCATTTGCGGCGCGCACCACTTCGCCGTCTCGCTCGAAGGTGACGTCGAGCCGAGTGCCCGAGAGCGCCGTCTTCCGCCGCGCCGGACTCAGACGGACCGCAGTCACAGGAGCCACGGCGGTCACGGGCGCCTTGCCTGGAGTGGCCTTTCTGATCGCAGCGGCTGCGGCCTGCGACTTCGCGACAACCGCGGCCTGCGCCTTCGCATCGGCCGCGCGCTGCGCCTCGGCGACGCGCTTCTGCGCTTCGGCGGCTCCGAGCTGGATCCCCTGCGCGATGCCAAGCATGCGCTGGTTCACTTCGGCCATGATCCGCTGACGTTCCTGCTCGGTGAGCTTCTCCCACTGCCCCTCGGGCACGAACTGGCGCACGATGTCTCGCCGCATTGGCCCGACGTCGATCATCATGCGGTCGCGAGGAGGCGCGTTGGGATCCGACGAACCTCCGGCGGCCGGCGGCGGCCGGCGATCCGGAGGCGGCGGAAGCGGCGGTGGATTCGGGAATGGTGCGACGCCAGCCGGTGGAGCGGCGGCGGCCGGCGGAGGCGTGCTGCGGGACCTCGTGTCAACCGCGGCGCTGTCGGTCGTTGCAGGCGCGCTCGAGCCCCGCGCCTGCGCTGCATCCGCCGGAGGTGAAGGCCGGCCGCCCGGGGGACGGCCGAAGGGCGGCCGTGCATCAGGCGCCGGCACGGGCGCGACGCTGCCCGCCGAGGCGACTGGGTTGGGGGCCGGCGCAGGCTGGGCAGGCGGGGGCGGCATGTCGGGACGCGCGCCGCGAGCGCCGTCGGCCCCAGCGAACCGGCCCCGGCCATTCCCGGGAACTCCAGGCGGGCCCTCGCGGCCCGCTCCGGGCGGGCCGGGCGGCCGCGGCCCGCGAAGGCCGCGCAGCTCGATGTTGTCGAGCAGCATCGCCATCTCGCCCAGCGCCTGGGCGACCTGCGTCTCCTGGGTCGCTGACACGGCAGCGACCGCCGTCTCAGCCTTGACCGAGGCCTCAGCTCTGGCACTGACTGCGGCACTCGCCTCGGCGCGCGCCTCGGCGACGTCCATCAGGCGCACGACCCGCTCGCTCAACTGCGCGGTCACGACCTGCATCCGCTGGCTGAGCTCGCCGGCAAGCAGTTCGGCCTCGCGCCCCGCCGCTTCCCGCATCGCCCGGGCGTTGCTCGCGTAGGTGATGAGCGTCACGGCCGCCAGCGGCACGACCGACAGGAAAAAGAACGCGACGATCAGGCGAAAGCGAAGACTCATTCAGATCAAGCTTACCGCCAGATGACGCTTACCGCGCGCGGCGCTTTGCCGCGACCCGGACAGGCTTCTCTATGACCGCCTTGGCGGCCTTTTTCTTCCCCGTGCTGACGCGGTCGAGGCTCTGACGCAGCGCATCCATGAGGTTGACCACCTTCGGCGGGGTTTCCTCCTCGGTCGCCACCACTTCCTCGCCGGCGACTTTCGCGTCGATGATCCGCTGCAGCTCTTCCTGATACTTGTCGCTGTACTCCTTCAGGTCGAGCGCACCCTCGAAGTTCCCGATCACCTGCTTGGCCAGCTTGATTTCTTCGGGCTTGACCTTCGACGGCACCGACTCGAGCTCCTCGATGTTCTCCATGCTGCGCACTTCCTTCGCGTGGCGCATGGTGTACATCACGAGCCCCTTGTCGCGCGGCTGGACGGCGACGAGGTACTCGCGACCGTACAGCGCGAGCTTGCCGATCCCGGCCTTGCCCTTCATGCCTTCGCGCATGACCGCAAACGCCTCGCGCGCCATCGGTCCGTCCGGGGCCAGGTAATACGGCTTTTCGACGTAGATCGGATCGATCGCCGCCGCGTCTGTGAACTGGACGAGATCGATCACGCGCGTGGACTCGGGCCGCACCTTGGACATGTCGTCCTCGGACAGGATGACGTAACGTCCCTTTTCGAATTCGTAGCCCTTGGCGATCTCCGAGATCGGCACCTCGCGCTCGCACGTCGGGCACCAGCGCTTCTGCTGAATGCGGGTCTGACACTCGGCGTGCAGCTGGTTGAAGCTGATGGTGGCCGCCGCGTCCGTCGCCGGAAAGACGCGCACGGGGATCGTCACCAGGCTGATCTTCATGAAGCCTTTCCACGTTGGGCGAGCCGCCATTCTCCTGATCTCCTTTATTGATCGGCGGGGTCCCCTGCACCCCGCCTGGCGAGCTTCACTGCGCCGGCCCTTTCGCGGCCGGCTCCGTTCCGCTCGCTATTGATCGGCGGGCTCCCTGCCTGCCTCGCCGAAGCAACGTCTTGACGTCGCCGTTGCGAAGGCGGGCACCCCGCCTGGCGAGCTTCACTGCGCCGGCCCTTTCGCGGCCGGCTCCGTTCCGCTCGATATTGATCGGCGGGGTCCCCTGCACCCCGCCTGGCGAGCTTCACTGCGCCGGCCCTTTCGCGGCCGGCTCCGTTCCGCTCGCTCTCGTGTCAGTATGCCGCGTCGGGAATCTTCAAAGCAGCCCGATTATCGGCCTCTCGCGCCTGTTTCGTACCGAGTGCACAGTTTGGCACGGGCGCCTGTAAACCGGGGTCAGACCGGGGTCAGCCCCCGGTCGAAGCGGGGGCCGCCGCGCGTGCCGGGACCGTTACCCTACCCAGCCGTCTGTCGGGCGTATCTCTTTGAAAACAGGGCCAATCTGGTCTGGTCTTGACGTCGAGCTTACAATGCTCAGGCGTGGAAGGTTGTTGATTAATGTCGCCAATTGGTTGAAGATGTTGGCAGTCGATTACAGAGTATTCGGAGATTGAGCAGATTCGGACTTGGGGCATCCTCCTCCCGCCCCGACCCGGGTCGTCAGTCTCCGAATACTCGGTAATCGACTGTCCCTTCCTTCTTTCTCCCCTCTGTGATCTGGCGCGAAAAGCCCGGCGGTGCGCGACCGATGCTCGCCACACTTGCCGATCCGCCCCTCTCCGGTCCTCAACTTGTTTTCGAACCGAAGTATGACGGCATCCGTGCGCTTGTTGAGATCGAACCCGCGCGCCCGCGCGCAGTCGTCCGCCTCTGGTCGCGCCTCGGCAACGACAAGACGTTTCAGTTCCCTTCCATCGTCGCCGCGCTCGCCTCGTTCGGCGCGACTGCCGGTGAGCCGCTCGTAGTCGACGGCGAGATCGTCGCGCTCGATGCGAAGGGCCGGCCCGTGGGATTCCAGCGCCTGCAGAACAGAATTCACCTCAGCGACGCGAAGGACGTCGAGCGAATCGACCGCGAGCAGCCGGTCGCGTTCATCGCCTTCGACCTTCTGCGCGAGGGAAAGAACGATCTTCGGGGCCTCCCGCTTGTCGAGCGCCGGGCGCGCCTCGAACGGCTCTTCAGCGGATCGACGACGACTGCGATCCGCGTGAGCGAGCAGGTCAAGGGCGACGGCCGGGCGCTGCACGCGCGCGCACAAACAGAAGGATGGGAAGGACTCATCGTCAAAGACGCGCAGTCGCCGTACCAGTCAGGCCGCCGCAGCCCTTCGTGGCGGAAGCTCAAGCTCCACCACGAGCAGGAGTTCGTCGTCGGCGGCTGGACCGAGCCGCGAAACACGCGGCAGTACTTCGGCGCGCTGCTGCTCGGCGTGTGGCGCCCGCGGCCCGAGCGAGGCGCGACCAGCCTCCGCCAAGGCTCCGGCGGTCCGCCGAAGCTTCAGCGAACGCGGAAGTCGCCGAGCGAGAGCGAGGGGGGGTGGGACCCCCCGAGCGCTGCAAAAAGCGGACAGAACGCCTCAAGCCAGCCGGGTTCTCTCATCTACGTCGGGCACAGCGGGACGGGATTCAACGAACAGGAGCTCGAGCGAGTGTCGAAGCTCCTGAAGGCGCGCGAGATCAAAGCATCGCCGTTTGTCGACAAGATCAAGAGCAACGAAACCGCGCACTGGGTGCGGCCTGATCTGGTCGCACAGGTGCGGTTCACCGAGTGGACCGACGACGGCAAATTGCGCTATCCGGTGTATCTGGGACTGAGAGATGACAAGCGTGCGGCGAGTGTGGTGAGAGAGACACTGGCCAGTCACCCCAAGGTTGACACCCAGCAGGTTGATGCGTCAAAGACAGGAAGTGCAGCTAAGAAAGGCCAAGCGCCTGCGGCCCGAGCGAGGCGCGAAGCCGCCGAGCGAGAAGCCCGTGGGGGTGGGGCCCCGCGGGCATTGAGAAAAGCGGACCCAAAAGCAGGAATGACCCGGCTGCGGACTGCTGTCTCTCAGATGCAGCCAGTCGTCGATCAACTGCGCGCACTCGAAGACGCGCGCAAGGACGGCACCATCGCGCTGCCGGATGGCACGCGCCTTGGCGTGACCAATCTCGCGAAGTCCTTCTGGCCGAAGCTGAAGCTCACCAAGGGCGACCTGCTGCGCTACTACGCGACGGTGGCGCCGCTCATCCTCCCTGTCGTCGCCGATCGTCCGCTCGTCATGAAGCGTTTTCCTAACGGCGTCGACGATCGCCTGGCGTTCTATCAGCAGCGCAAGCAGAAGGAACAGCCGCCGGCTGGCGTGCGCATCGAGACGCTGCCCGACGATCTCGATCCGATCGACGAGCAGGGCGCCGAGCGCTTTATCGGCGGCTCGCTCATCACGCTCCTCTACATGACGCAGCTGGCTACGATTTCACAGGACCCCTGGTTCTCGCGCGTGCAATCGCCGCTCGACGCCGACTACGTCGCCATCGATCTGGATCCCGGCGACGGCGCGTCGTTCGCACACGTGCTCGACGTCGCGCGGTGGGTTCGCGACGAGCTGGCCGCGCTCAAGGTTCCGGGATTCCCGAAGACGTCGGGATCGCGCGGGCTGCACATCTACCTTCCGCTCCCGCCGGGCACGTCGTACGAGTCGGGCCAGCTCTTCTGCCAGATCATCGCGACCGTCGTCGCCGCGAAACACCCGAAAGTCGCCACCGTCGAGCGCATGGTGAAGAAGCGCCCACGCGGCACGGTGTACGTGGACTTCCTGCAAAACATCCTGGGAAAGACGCTCGCAACGGCCTACAGCGCGCGGGCAAGCGACTTCGCCGGCGTCTCCACGCCGCTGACCTGGAACGAAGTCGATGCCGGCGTCGATCCTCGCGACTTCACGATCGTCACCGCGCCGTCACGCTTCCGCGAGGTCGGCGACCTCTGGGCGCAGTTGCGGACGTCGAAGCCGGCACGACTCGACGTCGTGTTCGGGAAATACGCGGCGAAAGTCTAGCCTCGGCGACGTTTGCAGCGCCCAAAAAGCCCTTCACCGCGGAGTCCGCGGAGCATCGCAGAGGAAACTAGCTCACTTGGAATGACCGTGGCTGGTCTAATCGCGCTCCGCGCGGTGGGACCAGCCAGAGAGAGACATCCTCGGCGGTGAGAGGCTCTTGGACAGTGCAAACCTCGGGTTGGCTCAGTCCTCGACCCTAGTCTTCTCGTATGTAGTGTCCGGCTTTAGCCGGACTCTTAATCGTCCGCCTGAAGGCGGACACTACACGTTCATGAGATAGCCTCCAGCACCGGCCCTCCACTAGCGGTCGATGCCAATCCTGACGCGGTACTCGCCCGAGTTGTCAGGCAGGTGATCGTCGTTCACGCCCAGGAACAGCCGGCCTGAGAAGCGAGCCACGAGCGAAGTTCGGCCGCCTACGACCATCGGCTGCGAGTTTCCGATCCGCGCGATGAGCGCTCCGGCAGGTTCCTGGGGCAGTGGCGCTTCACCCGCGCGGCGGTTGCTCAAGGCGCCGGCAGGCACAGCGATGTCGTTCGAATCGGTGCTCAGCTGCACTCGTCCATTGGCGTCGAAGGAAAGCAGGTCGCCCTCGCGCACCACCAGCCCGGTGTCGGTCCAGCGCTGCGCGGCGTTGACGACAACGGCTTGTCCCGATGTACCGACGGGCTGAGCGCTGTTGCTGGACAGCTCTCGACGTGTGAGTACGCCATCCCCGTTGAGATCGAGTGCCGCGAAGCCTCGGCGCGACCCGCGCCATTCGTCGCGTGAGATGCGACGGTCTTGATTCACGTCGAGATCCGCGAACTGGTCCGCAGCCGTCCCTCCGGTCGTGTCCCGACCGTCGCCAGGCGTTCGTACTTCGTCACCGGACAGCACGCCGTCGTCGTTTCGGTCCTGATTGCGAAACGCCTGCGCGCTGCCGCGCCATTCCGCCCGGGTAATCACACCATCGCTGTCGGTATCCATGTTCCTGAATCGCGCGCCTGACGTATCGGTTCGACCAGCACCGCGCGGCAGAACAGTGATCGCGGTGACCACTTCGCCATCGCAATTCCCGCTGCCGCGCGCGATGATCCGATACGTGCCAGGCCGCGTGTAGGTATGGGTCAGGGTGCTTGGCACTCGCTCGATCGGGTGCGTAACGGCGGTGCCGTCACGCTGATCGATGAACACGGCTCCACACGGGTTCGATCCGGTGATGGTCATGCTGATGGGCGTTCCGGCTGATATTTCCGAATCAGAGACGCGAATGCCCGTCACGACCCCTCTCGACTGAGCCGCGGCGTCCGCTCCAATCGACAACATCGCGAATAGTGCGAGAGATCTCATTGTTGCCTCCAGTTATCTCATCGGGCTCCATCCATCAGTTGCACTGACTGACGCACCCGGCCAAAGGTGTCGAAATACAGTGACGCTTCGTCCGAGGGCGCCACTCCCAGCAGATAGAGCAAGCTGCCGTCACTCAACGTTGTCGTCGAGAAGCTGACGACCTCGCGCTCGCCGGTGACTTCAGATACGTTGGTCAGCGTCGTCGTGAGGCCGTTGCGGCCGGCAATGTTGGTGCGCGCGTAGTCGCGCTGGCGCCGGAGCCCGGGGTTCGCGCGCGCGAATGCCTGCAGCAATCGCTCTGTGTTCTGCTGCAGCGAGCCGCCATCGGTTCGCAGCACTCCCAGCTCGAGACCGTGCGTGAACGCCGACTGGCCGCCTTGCCCCTCGACGTAGCCCCCATCCGGGACATACATGACAGAGCCGCCGCCACTGCCTACTTGGCGCCAGTTCGCAGGGACACGCAGCCGAACAAAGTCCGCCGGCTCGACCGTCCGCCACTGGCCGGAGGGCGCTTGCACCTCGCCGACGCGGCCGCTCGTGCCGACGGGCGCCGGTTGCGTGCCCTGTTGGCGGCGAGCCACCTGCGCGGACGTCGGCGCGGGTGGCAGTCGAGAGAGCTGCGCCTTGACTTCCGCTATCCTGCTCTGCGGCGCGGGGCCGTCGACCTCCAGCGCCTCGGCCTCGCGAAGAATGGCCTCATAGCGGTTACCCGGGTTCGGGTGGTCGCTCAACCACTCCGGCGCAGCGCTCCTGCGCTGCTGCTCGATCGTCCGGAACATGTTGGCCATCTGCCGCGGGTCGTATCCCGCTGCCGCCATGATCTGCGCACCCAACAGGTCCGCCTCGCGCTCGTATTCCCGCCCGTATTTCAGGAAGTACACGCCGAGGCCGAGCTGCGATCCTTGCGAGATGACGCTTCCGGCCTTGCCGCCGACGATGCTACCCAGCACCTGACCAGCGATTGCGCCGATCTGGAACTTCTGTCCCTTCGTCGCCTGCGCCGTCCCATGACGGAGAATCACGTGGCTCAGCTCGTGCGCCATCACACCAGCGACTTCACCGTCCGTCCCCGCCGCCTCGATCATGCCGCGATGAAGAAACATCGGCCCGCCAGGAAGGGCGAACGCGTTGATGTCCTTCAAATTGACGACGTCGAAGCTGTAACGAAACGCCGGCTGGCGCAGGTACCCGGGAATCTCGGCAATCAGCCGCTCGCCAATGCTTTCGACGAAGGCTTCGGTGCGCTGTTCGTTCAGCATCGGCAGCTGTTGACGAACTTCCGCTGCCGCCTGCTGGCCGAGCTTGACGTCCTGGTCCGGCGAGTAGCTGTTCTTGTGAGGCTCGATGCGCGTCTGCGCACCGGCCGACAGCGTCACCGCGACGAGGAACGTGGCAGTAAGCAGATGTCTACCTTTACCTACTGTATGAGGTCGTAGGGTCATTCGTTCAGCCATGCACACTTTGGTGCAAGGGCGACGCCAACATCGTCGCTTCAAGTTGTAGAAAACAGACGCCGTGACGTTGGCTGCCGAGTCTGCATGTCCACAATCAGACTCATCCGGCAGCTGCAGAGCCGCGCCCGCGCAGCCGAACGGATATGATCGCCTTGGCATGGGAAAAAAGGATCGGCTGACGCCGGCGGAGACCGCCGAATCGTTCGGCGTCGGCAAGCTCACTCGTCATCTCTTCGTCTGCCTCGGGCCCGACTGCACAGATAAGGACGACGGCGAGAAAACGTGGGATTACGTGAAGAAGCGGATGAAGGAGCTGAACATTGCAGGCTCTAATGGGCCGTGTTACCGGACGAAGGTCGGTTGCCTGCGGATCTGCGGCGACGGTCCGATCGCGCTGGTGTATCCCGAGGGCGCCTGGTATCGCGACGTCACGCCCGAGAACGCCGAGCGCATCATCCAGCAGCATCTGATCGGCGGGCGGATCGTCGAGGATTTGTGTTTCGCGAAGAACTCGCTCTGCCCTCCCGCGCGGCGCTGACGGTCCCGCACGTCGCGGCTTGCGCCGGCTTCCGCCGGCCCGGTATGATGAGGGTTCGCGTTCACGACAGATATGCGCCCGTAGCTCAGTTGGATAGAGCGCCGGCCTTCGAAGCCGTAGGTCGGGGGTTCGAATCCCTCCGGGCGCGCCAACCTTCGCTCACGTTTGCCAACGAGAGCGTGAGCTACGGTTGGCAAGCCACGCGAAGGTTCAGGCCCGAGCGCGCCGTAGTTCCGTAGGAACGAAGGCGGGCCGGGCGCGCCAATGACAGTCGAGACCAGTCGACAGTCGTGAGTCGACAGTCGACTGATGCGCCCGTAGCTCAATTGGATAGAGCGTCGGCCTCCGGAGCCGAAGGTTGCAGGTTCGAGCCCTGCCGGGCGCGCCACTTTCCTCGCACACGGGCGGAGATCCCTCTCACATGTCTGCGACCGACTACGAGGTCCTCGATCCGCGGTTCCGCGACTGCTTCAACCGTACGGCGAGCGTGGAGCGCTTGTGGACCGGCGGGCGGTGGACCGAAGGACCTGCGTACTTCCCTGCGGCGCGGCACCTCCTCTTCTCTGATATCCCCAACAACCGGATGTTGCGGTTCGACGAATGCGACGGCTCCGTCAGCGTATTTCGTCAGCCGTCCAACTACGCCAACGGCAACACGATCGACCGTCAAGGGCGACTCATCACATGCGAACACGGAGGCAGGCGCGTCGTCCGGACCGAGCGCGACGGCCGCATGACGCTCATCGCGGACCACTACAAGGGCAAACGGCTGAACAGCCCCAACGACGTCGTGGTCCGATCGGACGGCTCGATCTGGTTTACCGATCCGCCGTACGGCATCCTGTCGGACTACGAGGGTCACAAGGCGGAGAGCGAGCTCGGGGGCAACTACGTGTTCCGCGTGGACGGCACGACGGGTGAGATTCGTATCGTCGCGGACGATTTCATCCGGCCAAACGGCCTCGCCTTCTCCCCCGACGAGCGGCGGCTGTACATCGTCGACTCGGCGGGCGGCCGCACGCCTGACCTTCCGAAGCACATCCGGGTCTTCGACGTCGCCGCCGATGGCACGCTCTCCGGCGGCAGCGAGTTCGCGGACTGCACGGCGGGCCGCTTCGATGGCATGCGGTTCGACGATGCCGGCCGGCTCTGGGCGGCCACCGACGACGGCGTGCACTGCATCGATGCGGACGGCGCCCTGATTGGCAAAATCCTGATCCCGGAGATTTGTTCGAACGTCGTATTCGGCGGACCGAAGCGCAACTACCTCTTCATCTGCGCGACAGCGTCTCTTTACGGGGTGCTGCTGCCCGTCAACGGGCTGAAGACGTTCTGACGCCGACGGGCGACGTGACGTCGCCCCGTTGTGTGGGCCACTCGCGACACGTCGAGTGGAGCGATGCTATAATCGGCAATTGTCCCCACCGCGTCGGGCGCGCCATGACCGGACGCATCGCACACTCAAGTGGGCCGCTAGCTCAATTGGCAGAGCAGCAGACTCTTAATCTGCGGGTTCTCGGTTCGATTCCGAGGCGGCTCACCACAAAATCCCCAAGCATTTCACGTAAAACGCCCGGCGCAGGTTCTCCCGGCCGGGCGTTTGACACACACATTGACACACACATTCGACGTTAGGCGACCTTTCGCGTGTCGTCGAGCATCGCGCTGTGTGCGCGAGCGTCTGTCTTCGGCATCCACTTGGCGTAGGTCTTCAGCGTGATCGTGGAATTCGCATGTCCGAGCTGTGCGGACACGTAGAGCAGCGGTGCGCCGGCTGAGAGCAACAGGCTCGCATACGTGTGGCGCATGTCGTGCGGGCTGCGATGTGCGAGTTCTGCCTGCTCACAGATCCGCGTGAAGACCTTGCGGACATTCGAGTCATCGAGGCGTGTCCCCTCGTCGCTGGGAAACAGGATCTCCGGCCGCGGCAGGCCGTTTGCGAGAAACGTGGCGCGGAGCTGTCGACGGTAGAGACGCAGCACCCCGCGGAGTTGCGGGGACAGGTCCACCGTGCGGCGCTGATGGTTCTTCGGTGAGCCGATCCGGCCGCGCACATAGCTGCGACTGACACGGATGGCCCGGGCTCGCCAGTCGATGTCACCCCACTCGAGCCCGAGCAATTCCCCGAGCCGCATCCCAGTGCGCAGGCCGCAGAGGACGAGCGGATACCAGCGGGCGAAGGACTGCCGGGCCGTCTCGGCGAACAGGTGTGCCTCCTCGGCGGTGAAGGGATCGGGCTCCGGGACGGCTTCGCTGCCCTGGCGGAGATGCTTCCGCACGTTCAGGGCTGGGTTGCTATCGAGGTGCTCCTGCTCGACGGCTTCGCTGAGGACGACGCTCAGCGTGCGCACGATCCCGCGGACGGTATTCACCTTCAGGCCCTTCTGACGGCTCGCGCGAATGAGTGCAACGACGTGTCGGCGGCGGATACTGTCCATGCGGTGACGGCCGAGCAGGGGCAGCACATGATGATCGAGGTGATCACGATAGAAGTCGTGCGTGGACGGCTTCAGCGCAGCGGCGGCACCGGTTAACCATGTATTCGCGAAGGTTGCCAGCGTCGGGGCCTTCCGGCCGAGTGTCTTTCCGGTGTCCTTGTCTCGCAACGTTTTCGTGAGCGCCTTCGCGACTTCGTCGCGCGTGGCGCCGTAGAGCGTATCGACGCGCCGGGTCTTGCCATAACCGCCGAGACTGATCCGCGCCATCCAGCGGCCATCGAGGCGCTGCGTGATCGATCCTTCACCGTTTCCGCGTTGTCGCTTTGCCACGTCGTGTCCCTTTCTTCGGTCTGATCGGTTTCAAGGCAGATGCGACCGCGCGTTCCGCAAAGCGCTGGCGCACCTGGGCGGGATCGAGCGCATACCCGTTCGGGTCACGGGACGCCAGGAACATGAGGCGCTGACAGCGGGGGGAGCAGAACAGGCGCCGTCCCACCTGGACGAACGCCCGTCCGCAGTCCAGCGCCGGGCAGCGGCGAAGCCGCGCCGTCCCGACGGCGGCCGCCAGCGTCGCCACTTGGTAGAGCAGGACATCGCGCTCCGGCCCGTCGACGAACCACTCGAGGGTGTCCGCTGTGGTGAGCACCGGCATGATCTCGATCCGCAGGCGCGGCCCCTCTCGGTCGGCGCCATCGTGTGCCGCCAAGTCTCGGACGAACGTCCGGAGATCGAGCTGGAGGGCGGCGCGGGCCGGCGGCGAGAGTCCTCGCAAGCGGGCCAGGACCGACGCGGCCGCGAACGCCTTCCCCGCCTGCAGCAACGGCACCAGGTCGGGCGTGCTGCCCTCCGCGAACGCCACGAGCACGCGTAAGACTTGAACATCCGGGCGGGAACGATACGGTCCTCGCGCCATTCTCCTGCTCTCCTGTCGTGACTTTTGTTAGCTAATTAAGTGAACCGATAGTTATTGTAACATAATGTCCACCCATGTCAATCTGCATCCGTCAGATGAGGAGACCGACAGACATGGACACATTGCTACTGAAACCACTGGAAGTTGCGGCGGAGTTGCGGATCTCGCGCGCCAAGGCCTACGAGCTGATTGCGCTGGACGCCGCCGACGGGGGCATCCCGTCGATCAAGGTGGGGAGTTCGACGCGCGTCCCGGCCGATGCGCTGCGGGCGTGGATCGATCGGCAGATCAAGCAGCGAGCGGCGGAAGCCACCCGCTAAACGGCGCGAGCCCGGCCGCCGATCCTGGCGACGCGGGCTCGAAAACAGCGACTCGCGTGTGTGGCGCACGTGACCCGCTGACTCAATTCTGCCACAGATACGGATTCAGTCATGGCAACCTGGCGAAAGGCATTCCCCTCACGGTTCCTACAGGCCTCCGATCTCGACACGCCCATCACGGCCACGATCGATCGCGTTGAAATGGTGGACGTGGCGCCGAATGAGCCGAGCAAGCTAGTGGCGTTCTTCAAGGAAGCAAACGTCAAAGGCGTCGTGCTCAACCTGACGCGGTGCGAAGCGATCACCGACATTGCCGGCGACGACGACACGGCGGCCTGGCCTGGCGTGACGGTGCAGCTCGTGAAGGGAAGCACCAGATTTCAAAACCGGCGGGTGGCGTGCATCAGCATCCAGAAGCCGCTCGTGACCTCGGACGTAGGGTTCTAGTCCAGTGACGATCCTCGACCCAGTCCGGCAGGCCTATGCGGCTGGACTGGGTCTGCTCCCCGTGCGTGCAGACGGCAGCAAGGCACCCGACGTGGAGAGCTGGACCCCGTTCCAGACGACACGGCCGACGATCGAGCAGATGCGCGCATGGGACTTCGCCCACCGCGACGGGTTCGGCATGGTGGCCGGACCCGTGTCCGGGTATCGCGAATCGTGGGACTTCGACTGCGCAGATACCTTCGAGGCCTTCGTGGCGGCGGCGACGGCGGCCGGGCTCGGCGACGTCGTGCACCGTGTGCGCACCGGCTACGAAGATCTGACGCCGTCTGGTGGCCGCCGTTGGATCGTCGGGTATCCGCCGGACGTCGCCTGGAAAGATCAGCCATTTGCACGGCGCGAGAAACACCCGCACGAGCGGACGCACGACAAAGACCGCATCAAGACGCTGATCGAGTCGACAATGTTCGCCATCCTGGCGCCGAGCAACGGCCGGACACATCCGACCGGCGGCACCTACCGGCGCGTGTCGGGTGGGTTCACCTCGATTGCGAGTTACACCGCCGATGAGCGCGCGGCACTGATCCAGTTGGCACGGTCGTTTGACCAGATGCCGAAGCGGGACGCCACACCGCGACACGCGACCCCGGCGCCGTCTGCCGGCGGGACGCGACCCGGTGACGACTACAACGCCCGTGCGAGCTGGCCGGACATCCTGCCTGACTGGATGCTCGTCCATGAGCGCAGTGGCGTGCAGTATCTGCGTCGGCCGGGCAAGACGATCGGTGTGAGCGCCACAATCAACGCACTCGGCACGGATCGCCTGCATGTTTTCACGAGCTCGTCGGCCTTCGATCCGGATACGTCCTACAGCAAGTTTGGCGCGTATGCCGTCCTCGAGCATGGTGGGGACTTTGCGAGGGCGGCGCTGGCGCTGTCCAGGCAAGGCTACGGCGACCAGGGAACCACGACCACGGCGGCCGAGCCGTCGACAGAGACCGGAACGGCATCGGCACCTGGCGGCTTCTCGCGTCCGGTGGTCACCGAAGGCTTAGGCGACTGCGTGCTGCAGCCCCGCTTGGCGCACGCCTATAACGGCTGGTTCATGCGCGGTGGGGTGCATCTCGTGGCGGGCTCCTCGGGCGCCGGAAAGACCACGCTCGTGCTTGCCCTCCTCGAGCAGCAGGCGCGTGGCGGGATCTATCTGGGGCACGTCGGGAGCCGGCTGGACTTTCTCGTCATCTTCGCCGACCGCGGCAAGGTCTCGAATGACGAAACTCTCGAGCGCATGCGGATCACTCCTGGCAGTTTGACGATGGCGCATATTCCGCCGGTTGCGAATGGCCAACAGGCGGTGACCGCCATCCTGCACGCCATCGAGACACAAGACGACTTGCCCGCGGTGGTGTTCCTCGAAGGCGCCGACATGCTCGTGGAGGACGCCAGCAAGACACAAGTCGTGTCTCCCTTCATGGGCGCGTTGCGGCGGATCGCCGAGCATTACAGCCTGGCGATGATCTTGTCGGTCGGGGCACCGAAGGCCAAACCGCACGAGCAATACACCTTGAAGCGGGATCAGGTGTTCGGCAGTCAGGCGTGGGCGCGGCTCGCCAATGACGTGCTCGTGATGAGCATTACCGGCGACGGCTCCGTCCCCACGCGGGACCTCGTTGTGCTCCACCGCAACGCCGCCGCCGAGAAGTTCTCCTTGTCGTTCGAGGGTGGACGCCTCGTGGAGGCGGAGCCTCAACCGGCCAGCGAGGCCGACATGGTCACGTGGTTCGCGGAGGTGGAACGCTTCACCGCGCGACAGTTCCGCCGGGCCTTCCCGAAGCTGTCCGGCGCCCGCGCCGCAGAAATCCTCGACGGGTATGTCGCGCTCAAAGTGCTCCGGACGAGGGTTGAACAGGACAGGACGCGCTACATCTTTCGGCGGCCACATCCGCGCAAGCCCAACCATTCGGCCCCGCAGGAGTGGGACAAATCCCACTCCGGGCGGGACGATTCTCGGGAAGCGGATGAGGTAGCAGAAACTGTCCTGAAAAAGGGTGGGATGGGACACGGAAACGGGAGTGCCGGAAGTCAATTTCCTAAGGATTGTGCGTCCAGTAGCGCTCCTCCTTTGGTATCCGTAAAAAACGGGTTTTTGTCCCAGTGGGATGGTAAATCGACGCCGGACTGGGACAAAAACCCGTGTCCCACTATACCTTCGCGCGCGCGCGAGGCTGGAGGCGTCGACGACGATTTGCCGGCCTGGGTGACCGAAGACGCCGAGCCGGACTTCTCCGACCCGATCGGTGCGCATGACAAGGCCGACGAATGAAGGCGTCATGGTGGGTCGCAACGACTCGGGAGGTCTTCGCACAGCGCCGACAGCGGCAACCAGCGGCCCGCCGACGAACGCTCGACCTGGCAATGCAAACCACCTGGATGGCACAGCATCCCGTGCAGCGCTGCCCGCCGTCTCTGGACCTGGCTTCCGCCAGCGAGCACGAGCTGAATGCCCGTCGGCGTAGGAACCGACCGCAGACGACGTAATAGATAAGCGCAATTGTATCAACAAGTTGGCGGGGGTGGATCGACTATGAACCGATTCAGTCTGGAAACCGCTCGAGTGGCAAAGTTCTCTATTGTCATATTAAGTCCTATCGAATAGGGGGTAGCCAATGGGGGGGCGCGGGTCTGGCCGGAAGCCGTTGTCAGCGGAAGTGCACCTAAAAAGGGGCACGTTTCGACACGATCGGCATGGCGTCAGCGGGCTATCGGAGGGCGATGGGCCGCAGGCGAAATGGTTGGTCGGGCTCGACCGGCACGCGCGGATCCAGGGCGTGTTTTATCTGCAGTATTACCAGCCCCTCGACCGATTGGCGTTTCGGCGGCTTCTGCGGGCACACGGGGACCTGGAGCGGTTTCTTTGCGTGCGCTGCCCTGGCCCGTGGCAGGCGGACCTGGCCGCGGCGAGAAACGCGCAGGGCAGACGGCTGCGGGCGCGCATTGCGGAGCTGAAGCCCTTGGTGGGATGGCGCCTGCGGTGAAGCTCGCGCCCGTGTCGCCGGCACGCACGCCAGACACGACCGAGGCGCTCCTGCGCGAGCTCGCCGAAGGACAGCGAGCGCTCGAACAGCGCATCGCGGCGCTGGAAGCGATCGGCCGCAGCCGAGACGCGGCGGACGCGGTGCTGCGCCGGCAGCTCGCGGACTCCACACGCGGGCTCGCGTTTCGCGCGGCGGACTTACTCCGACATGCGCGGGTTGACGAGGCGCTGGCCGCGGCGCTGCGTCATGCGGACGTGACGACGACTGCGGACATCGGCTGCTGGTTGCGCGGCCGTGGCGGCATCGAGGACGGGATGGCGGTCGTCCGGTTGCGCGGCCGGCGCTGGCAGGTGCGACACATCATGTGCTCGGGTTAGTTCGGGGCTACGCTGCGAACATGGAATTAACACTTGCTGATCTGACGACCCGCGAAGAAATGAACATGAAGGCGCGCGCGGCGATCCAATTCGCGATCGCGCAGTTTCTGCCTGGCCTCCCCGACCAGGTGCCGGAGCGCTTTGCGGAGCGCATGGGGTATTGGGGACGTCAGCAGGTGGCGAGCTGGCGACAAAAGGCGGCAGTGGCTCCGCTCGACACGACGGGCGGTCTCGCGTCGTCACAACCCTACCGCGCCGCGCTGGTCGAAGCCGTTGACCGCGTCTCGGCGTTTGGAGCACTGAAACGGGCCGGCGCGATTCAGGTGCCACCCAATGTGACGGGGACGCTACAGGCCGGCGGCGCCACGGCGAGTTGGAGCGCTGAAGGCACGGCGAAGCCGGTTAGCGCGTTGAGTTTCACCGCGGCGGCGTTGCCGGGGCGCAAGCTCACAACGATGACCGTGTTTAGTGAGGAGCTGCTATTCCTCACTGACGGCCGCACGCAGGATATCGTCACGCGCAGCGCGGCGTCGGCGATCGGGGCGGCGACTGATACGGCGCTCTTTGATGCGACTGCGGCGTCAACGAGTCGCCCGGCCGGGCTCTTGAACGGCGTCAGCGCGACGACCTTGTCGGGCACCATCGCGGAGCAAACGGCATTGATACTCGCCGCCCTGAGCGGCGGCGCCCCGGCACGTCCGGCGATCGTCGTCCCCATTGCGGCGGCGATGCGTTTGCTGGGGACGGTGCGCGATCTCGAGTCTATTGGCGTCACGGTCATCATCAACCCGGCGGCGACGACCCGCATCATTGGCATCGACGCCAGCGGCCTGCTCCTCGTGGACGCCGGCATCGACCTCGCCATCAGCACGCAGGCCGACGTCCAGCTGGAGAGTGTCCCCGCTGAACCGGATACGGCGGCAACGGTCCGCGTGTCGCTGTTTCAACGGAACCTCCTCTCGATCCGTGCTGAGCGGACGCTGAATTGGCGAGCACGCGCCGATGCGGTCGCGTGGGGGACAATTGCCTAACGCCGCGTGCAATTTCTCGCGAGGCAGCACCCATGACCTACAACAAGACGGCATTTGAACTCGCGCACGAGCGAATGCGCCGCGCGCCGCTTGAGTTAACCGAGGCCGATTTCGAGCAGCTCGAGACCATCGATCCGGCGCTGGAGACGAAGGGCCGTGAGGCGCAGCGACAGGCGCAATTGTCGCTCGTACACAAACACATGCCGGTGCTTCAGACGAAGGACGCGAGCCCCGCGGATCGGTCGCGGCGGCCGCTCACCCTGAAGCACTTGGAAATGTTCGCGGATCAGGTCGGGACCGTGCTGGTCGAGTTGATGAAACAAAACGTCTTGCCGTTGAAGGAACGGGTGACGGCGCTCGAAGCGAAACCGCACGTGAAATTTACCGGCACGTTCAAACCGGGCACGACGTATGCGCCTGGCGACGCGGCGACGCATCACGGCAGCCTGTGGATCTGCAAGGCCGCGACGAGTGGCAAGCCTGGTGAGGATCATATCGGCTGGCAACTGGCCGTGAAGTCGCGGAGCATTGTATGACGCGGACGCCACGATCGAGTGAGGCCCAGTGCTTACTCGTGGCGCTGCGCGCCGCGGGATCGGACGTCTTCATTGACGACGGTCAACTATTCGCAAGCCCACCGCTGCGCCCTGTGGATTGGGTCGGCGACGTCGAAGAAGCCATCGAGGCATCGTACTGGGAGCTGAAGGCGCTCGTGCAAGACGAACGCGTGACGGTTCATTAATGACCTCGCACGAACGCAACGCCTACGCCGTGTGTATCTGGCTTCAGTTGCTGATCTTCGCGCTTATGCTGTTCGGCTTGCTCACGCGGTGACCTTCAGCGGCACCCGGCGGGACTTCAGCGCGCCTGATCTGCTACTGGATTGGAAAACGTGAGACCATGAGCCTTCTTGATACCCTGCAATCGGACCTGAACTCGTGGCCCATCGTTGCGCCGAGCAGCACGCTACAGGACGACATGACCATCATCGCGGCGCTGCGTTGCGAGGACGGCTTGATACTGGCTGCGGACGGACGAGTAACCGACCGCGCCACTGGCTATCCAGAGAGAGAGCGAAAACTAGACTACGTTCCTTCCCCTCCACTCGCCTGGGGCTTTTCAGGTGACGGAGGGGTTGGCGCCGAGTTCGGTCGCTGGATGCGTAGCGATGGATTACAAGCGGCCCGGGACTGGCACACGCTACGAGATCACGCGGTGACCATGCTGGCGCGTCTAAACGGTCGTAAGCGGGAACTCCTCCAGGTCGCGAGGAAAGCAGAGGATGCCGAAGATACGGCCAGTGTCCTGATGGCTGGCTATGTTGGCGGGACGTTGGAGGTCCTCGAACTCGATGAGAGAGCCGGACATGCTTTCTACGGAAGTAGCTCCAGTCCTTTCATGGCCATCGGATCTGGAGCATTACACGCCCGCATCGTGCATGGGATTACGAGCGAACTGAACCCGATACGAAGTGCAGAATCACGCATGCGCTTCGTGATGAGTCGGGCTATTCCGATCGCTCAACTTTGTGGGTTTCCGGCCAGGTTGCTTCACATTACCGCCGATGGGGTCGCCGAGCTGTCTGCCCTTGTCCAGGCAGACGGCGCTTAATAAGTCCTGGGAAGACTTCATTTCTGTCGTGACCCACTATCTGACCCGGTCCGATTTACGCGGCAGCGGACGTGCTGACGCTCAGGCGACAGGCGGCCATCATCAGCGGTTTGCACCGTCACGGTCGGCCGTGATTTCTCACCCTGAGGCGTCATCCGGGCAAGTTGAGACTCGTGGTCCGCTAGTGGTTTACTCCGTGCTCGGAGGCCACATGGCGCGACGACAGAAGCCGGTGCTGGTGTTCACGTCGGCAGATACGCGCTCGAGGTCGGAGCGGCTCGACGCGGAAGTCTCCAAGCGAACCGACGAGGCGATGCTCGCGCTCGAACCCGTGTTTCAGCAGTTGATCCGGCTGCAGCTGCGGCACCCGGACATGGTGTCGAACATCAGCGCATTTATCGACTGGCTGCCACAACATCGCGAGAAAGGCTGAACGCCATCGGCACTACTGCAAGCCGAGCTGTCGACGTGCGGCGTTCACCGTCACGGTTTGGACTCCGCGAGTCGTCTGAGGAGTTCGTCTGCGTCGAGATCGGTAATTGCGCCCTCGAAGTCGCACGACATCCCGAGCTGATAATGCGCAGAGAACGTGCCCAACATCGCGGAGAGTCCGTTCAGCGCCGTCCAAACCGTTTGGATCTTGATAGGTTCTAAGGGCTCCGGATGCTCCTCAAGCGCCGTCGAGAGGTCCCGATGGGCGATGCGCCGGTGGCGCCATTTCGAGATGTCGTCGCAGTCGCGTCTCAGCCGATCAAGGTCCTTGCGCAGCCGCCGCCGCAGGGGGGCATCCGTGGGTGGCATGAGTGCGAGCAGCGATTCAATGGAGGCAGTTTTTCGTCCGCGGTTGCCAGAACCGGGATCGAGCAACCGTTGAATGCCGAGAATAATGGCCTCGCGCACCAGGTGTTGAATGGCGCCGAAGGTGATTATTGCGCTCCTGAGTAGCACGTCGACGGCCTGACGATCACCGAAGAGAGTGCTGTACAAGCGCCAGTTCGTGTGAAGCCGGTACATCTGGTCCCAGATTTCCTCGAACAGTGCCTGCCGGCCGTTACGAGCGACCAGCTCGCCTTCGAGGTCGTCGGGCAGATTTGACAAGGGATGCCTTCTCGCGGTTCGTCTTACTCTCGCGCAGGGTTACAGCCTGTTCGACCCGATAGAATCGAACGGGGGTATAGTACAGCTGAGGAGGTCTCGATGGCCAAGCCGAAGCGAGCCCCGCCGCTCACACCCGCCGACGGACTCGATTGGACCGGCGCGCAAAGACAACGCGTCGAGTACGGACCCGCGGCGATGATCTTTGCTCAGGGCGATCCGGCCACGAGCGTCATGTATGTCGAGGAAGGCGCCGTGCGGCTGTCGGTCTTGTCGCACGCCGGAAAGGAAGCCGTGGTCGCCGTCCTCGATGGAGGCCATTTCTTCGGCGAGGGCTGCCTTGCGGGCCAGCCGCAGCGGATGGCAACTGCGACGGCAATGGCCCCGTGCACCATTGTGGCCGTCGAGAAGAAGGAAATGGTGCGACACCTCCGCGCCCGGCCCGCGTTCGCGGATAGTTTCCTGACTCACATGCTGACGAGGAACATCCGAATCGAAGAAGATCTGATCGACCAGCTCTTCAATTCCAGCGAGAAGCGGCTTGCACGCACGCTTCTGCTGCTCGCGCGTTACGGTGAACCCGCGGCGTCTCACCGCGCTCTTCCGAGAGTGTCTCAGGAGCTCCTGGCCGAGATGGTCGGCACGACGCGCTCGCGCGTCAACTTCTTCATGAACAAGTTTCGGAGGCTCGGGTTCATCGACTACAACAACGGCGGCTTGAAGATTCACAACTCTCTCCTGACCGTCGTGCTGCGCGACTGACCGGGAAATCGCGCCGTCGCCCGTGCACGTCCCTGACTTCGGCCCGCGTGAACCCGCGGCGCCGATCCCTGAGCGCGTCCTCGGCGATCGTGATGCCATCATCGACGGTGCGCGGGCTGCCGAGGAAGAAGGGGCCTGCGCCATCGCGGCGGTAGCCGTAGACGTGCAGCATCGTCGTGTCCTGGCTCATGGCGCGGAAACGATAGCACGCGGGAATGACAGCCGGGGGTCACGCTGCAAGCAGCAATCCGTTGACACACACATTTGACACACACCGAGATGGAAAACCGGTCAACCGATGGACGCTATCGGACAGCGAACTGCTGACTTCCCGAGGGAAACGTACAGGGTAGACGCTGGCGGACAAGTAAGGGTTGACTCTTAATCTGCGGGTTCTCGGTTCGATTCCGAGGCGGCTCACCACTTTCCTCCCGATTTCATTCGGAGATTTGCGACTCCGCCGATCCTCGCCGCCGACCGTTCGCGCCCGAACCCCCCGACTGATCCCGTTCTGAGCCTGTTGCGTCTGTGCTGCGACTTTTCCCCGGTGACCCCATCAATCAACACTTGGCGACAAGGGAGGACCTGTCCGCCTAGCCGCGACGAGCTGGAACGTTATGCAGCCTCGGTGACTGCTGTACCTTCTTGAACACCCGCCGTGGTGGTCGCAAGGGCGGTACGTTGCTGTCCCGCCGCCCTTGTGGTCGTCGGCTCCCGTCGCAGGCGGATTCCATACC